>OLQA01000003.1_pt1 | contig 212525 bp, 201 predicted proteins | sample 1673151 | NCBI WGS metagenome assembly OLQA01 (sample SAMEA3136760, study PRJEB25190) | human gut metagenome | biome: human gut; feature: human-associated habitat; material: faeces | place: Austria | collected 2013
AAGCTTAGCACAGCGTAGTAGTACCCCTTTTTAACCTGTAAATGTCCTGATACCAATTGATAAAACTCCTTTCTTTGCTTTTACACAGGACAGTCCGGCACCGACAAGGCCATTGTACCCTGCCGATGCCGTTCTTTCCATTGTGCGAAAGTCGTGCTCCGCACACATTTTCGGTTCGAATCAGCGACTGTCCCTGTCCCGTTCCCGCCTGCGCTGCCATTGCTCCAACAGCTTGATGACCGTATCGCAGACTTGCTTGTCCGTATAGCTTTGGGGGAAGTATTTGCGAATGTCCTCCCGCTTGAATTTGTACTGCTCCTGCTGGTTGGGCTTTTGCTCGGCAAGGATGTCGTAGATCGTCTGGTCTTGCAGTACCCCCTCCTGCGAGAGTTTTTTAAGCCGTATGCTCTGTGCGTGAGAGGGAGTACAGTCGTTTAGCTCCATTGCGTTTAACAATACCCGTTGTTCCGACTGCTCTAAGTACGAAATTTCTACCGCAGGGTTAAAAGCAATTTTTCCGTCGTCCACCATTTCCAGAAGCTCGGGAATCAAGTAAGTTAAGCGGATATAGCGTTGGACTTGCCGCTCGCTATCATCGCTTTCTTTGCTCACTTGTGTTACGCTCAATAACTTCTCGCCAACTTGGCGAGAAGTTATACCTTGATGCTTGATTGCTTCCAGCTTCATCTTATAGGCAAACGCTTTTTCACTGGGCAAAATATGTTCTCGTTGCAGGTTGGCGTCCACCATTGCAATAACTGCTTCATCGTCGCTCATCTCCCGAATGATTACGGGCATTGTTTCAATGCCAAGCACCTGACACGCCGCCAGCCTTCTATGCCCGGAGATCAGTTCATAGCCGCCCTCCGGCAAAGGACGAGCGAGCGCCGGTGTAAGTGTCCCGAATTTCTGGATACTCTCCATCAGGCGTTTCATCTCGTCATCATTTTGGATTTTGAATGGATGATCCTTAAACGGGTGCAGCTCAGTAAGCGGAATCTCTTTCACCCGTTCCAGCTTTGCATCGTCCCGTTCCTCCTGTGAGGAAAACAGCTCATCTAATGAATTCATTTGTAAAGTAAAATCAGATTTTCGTTTTGTCATTGTGTTTGCCTCCTCTATTGCCATTTCAGATTGCTTTCACCGGGGCGGAGAAACACCGCTTCGATGTCCGCCTGAAACTTGTGCCAGCGCAGGGCTTCCGCTTTCAGCATCGGCGTGTCAATAAAGCCGAGTGTATTTGCTTTCACTGCAAGCTGGTTGATGTTGTTGCCGATGGCGGAAAGCTGGCGCATTGCTTCATAAAATCTTGCGTCCGGCTTTTCCTTCGGCTCGTAGCCGTGTAACAGGATGCGGATCACTGCTGTCTCTGTAATTCCGCAAAGCTTTGCCTTGCGTTTTAATTCTCTGGCGTCCTGTGGGGAAAGCCAGAATTGCTTTTTAACTCTTCGTTTCATCTTTTTCATCCTTTCTTTACGGGGTATTAGGGTGCGCCCTAACGAGATTCACCGTTTTACGACTTTTGGGAGTATAAACGGTCTGCTCGCTAAGATAACGCAGCCTAAAACCGCTGTCTTGTATTATCTACTTTAGGAAATCCTCTATCGTGCTTATCCGATGGAGGATTTCGCTTCTTTCGAGTGATTCAAAATCCTTTTTCAGTTGTCGGATAAGCCGAAAAGTCTTGTAGATTTTCTCATCGGTTGCGGCTTTTACATCTTTTCCAAGTCCCAACCTCCGCAGATATTCCGATAGAGAAAGTCCGCAATAATATGCGTTTTCGCTGAGTTTCTCCTTCTCGGCAGGTGTTACTCTTACGTTGATTCCAAGTGTTTTGCTTCTCATAAACATCAAATCCTTTCTTAAAATTGTGACGGTAATGACGCTTGTGACACACTTTTCGCTATATATCGTTTGCCCCGTCATTTGCGTCACCGCCGTCACGGCGGATGAATTTAATCAGCCTGCTTTGTCCCGTCCGCTTGGTGCGGTACTCGATTCCGACGGGCTCCAGCACCTCATAGTAAAACTGTCCTAAGTACTTGGTTACCACATTGGGCGTGGTTTCGGTTTCCGCCATATCTGCAATCAAATCGGTGGCAGTTCCTACCCATTCGGTGCGGGATTTCATAAATTCCGCTACCCGAAAAAGAAACTGCGGGATTTCCGCTTTGCGGATTTCTTCTGTGTTTTTGTGCTCCACAAGCTCCCATTTCAGGTCTTGAAACCGCAGAGTCAGCTCCTGATATTCCACATCCCGCCCGCAGGCAAGAAGGGTGGCGTCCCTGCTGCTTCGTTTGCGCTTAAACACATAATTGGTGTCCGCCGCTCCGGTGATGCCGGTAGAGCCGGACACCTCGTTGAACGGATCGTCTCCGTCCTTGAGTTTTCGCAGATGATGGACGAGAATAATGGAAATATCGTGCTCATCTGCGATCCGCTTAATGGAGGAAATGTCATCGTAGTCGTTGCCGTACATTCCCGTTTTCCCGGCGCTGCCTTTGGAATCCCGCACCTTTTGAAGCGTGTCGATAATTACCAGCTTTGTCTTCGGGAAGTCCTCCAAGAAGTTAATGATTTCTTCTTCCAGCCCGTTTCCAATCAAGCCGCAGGTTACAGACAAATGGAAACTCCGAGGCGGATCATTGGTCAAATCGAAAAGTCGGTCTTTAATTCGTCTTTGTGTATCCTCCAAACAGAGATACAGCACATCGCAGTGCATGGTCGGGATTCCCCAAACGGGTAGTCCTTGAGACACTTGCAATCCAAGCCACAACATCAGCCAGCTTTTGCCGATTTTGGCGGCTCCGCTCAAGACATTCACCCCTTGTGGGATCAGCCCATCGACAATGAACATGGTCTTACTCATCGGTGTGGCCAGCAGAGTTTCTGCGTCCACGGTCACTAATTTTCTTTTCATAACTACATCCTTTCGTTTTTGTTATTCGGACAGTTAGAACACCGAAATCGAAGGGTTTAGTATTCTTACCCTATACATTCCGATTTGGTGTCAAAAAGGCCTTGAAAATAGGGCGTTTTTGGGTCCCTAATTGTCTGCTTTACGCTTTCTGGCGCTCTCGTTTTTCTGCCTGCGGTGCACCTTTTTGCTGCACGATAGGCAGTATTTTTGCCGGTTGGAGTTTGGCACAAAAGCCGCTCCGCACTCGGCGCAGTGATAAGTACGCTGTTTGAAAATGTCCGCATACAGTTCCTTTTCGGCGGGTAAAACCGCATTGCGGAAATACCGGCACAGCAACGAATAGGAAATGGTCTGTGGACAGACGCAGGGCTCGCCGTCATCCAGCAATAGGCAGTTGCCATCGTCATAATTGGCGCACAGCCTTTTGATCAGGCGGTTGCACCTTGAACGCTGGGACGGGGTAAGCCGCAGGATTTCAGGCACTTGATTTCACCTCCTTTTTCTCTTCGGTCACGAAGTTAATTACACTGACTTTCGGGATTTTGAAACTATTGCCGATTTTGATTGCCTGCAATTCACCATCGTTGATGAGATCGTAGGCAAGCTGTCGGCTGATACTCAGCATTTCCCGAAGCTGCCGGACGGTCACGATGTCCGGATATTCCGGAAACATCATCTGATAAAGCTCTTTGAGCTCCGATTTTTTCATAGCGCTTCAATCCTCCTTTTTTACGGCTATGTAAGGCAGATACCGGCGTGAGGATCATAGTGCCATCCGATATCTGCTGCGTTTTTCCGAATGTCGTTTTCTATCCCTGCCCCCGTCAAGCGGCGTCGCCGTGCTCGCTTCTTTCGGAAGGTCGTGGCACAGTCATATCCCACTCGGATTATTATTCAATTTTCAAGGTACAGTAAGAAGGTCTTTCACTTATTCCCACAGGGAGAGGTCAAACGCACCCCCTAAACGGGAAAAATATTTACGGATTAAAAACTCCCTTCACTCATTTGGACAAAGGGTGCCGAAATGCACACCCATTTCCGGGCTTTTTCTCAAAAATTTTTTTGAGAAAAAATTTACCCTTCACTTATTTGGAATTACAAAGCCAAATGACACCCTATTTTTCAGAAAAACTGAAAATATTTTTTGTCCTGTTAAGGGATGATTTGTTTTTACTTACCGAAGAAAAAGTCTCTTCACTTATTCCCACCGGGAAGGGGTTAATTCCAACCCTGTTTCAAAAAATATTTTGCTGTTTGTAAAAACCTCCTCACTTATTCCCACTGAGAGAAACCAAATGCACACCCTAAATCTCAAAAAATTTTATCCCTTCACTTATTTGGAATTGGGAAGTCGAAACGCACCCTGTTTTCACAAAAAATTTGAAAAATATTTTGTTCGATTGTGGGACGGCTTATTTTACTTACCTAAAAAGTCCTTTCACTTATTTGGAATTGGGATGCCAAAACGCAACCTGTTTTTCAAAAAAAACAAAAAATATTTTTGAAAAAAACTGTTTATCTCAAAAACATCCCCTCACTTGTTCCCACTGGGAGAGGGCATTTGGGGATAGTAATCCCGAAAAAAGGCAAAAAAATATGCCCGCCGGATATGGCGGGCGTTTTTGTGTTTGCATGAAAACAACAACAAGGCTTGTTTATAATAAATCGTTAAGAAGATTCATGCACTTCACTTTCTGTTGGAGATTTGCGCTTCCATAGACATTCAAAGTAAAAGACACATTCTTGTGACCAAGGATTTCGGAGAGAGACTTGATGTCGAACTCCGGTATCTCGATTGCACGTACTGCAAAGGTGTGACGGATTTCATGAAACTTTACCTTTTGCAGTCCATTACGCTTGAGAAATCGAGAGAAAAACTGCCGGTATGTACGAGGTTCAGTTGGTTTCACCTTACCTGTCAGAAAGTAGTGATTTGGGTTCTCTGTATAAAACTTCTTGATGATGTTCATGAGTAGTGACGGAACTGGAATTGTTCTTGCAGATGTCTTTGTCTTTGGCGGACCTATGTGAAGATAGGATTTACCCTTTCTCTTGTCGTAGATACGCTGGACAGTCTTGTTGATATTGATCGTTTTCTCCGTAAGGGAAATATCCTTCATCTGGAGTCCACAAAGCTCGCCGATCCGAATGCCGGTAAACAGCGCAATTAGAATTCCAGCCGTTTTCCTGCTCAAATTCATGTAGATGCACTGAATAAGCGCTTGTTCTTGATCTTTGGAAAGCGAGTTGACTTTTTTGACACCCAGTTCTTTAGGGTACTCAATCAAGTCCCAATTCAGCAATGGAATTATCCGTTCTTTGTAGGCATATTCCATTGCCAGCCTGAGAACGAGGATAACATCCCGTATGGTCTTTACGGTCAGTCCTCCTGTGTTGTCCAGCCGACCGGCATTGTAGAGATACGAAATGTAGCTCTGAATGTCCGTTTCGGTGATGCTGCCAATCTTACGCTTGCCGAAGTATGGGATTAAGTGATTTTCGGCAATCAGCGTAAAGCTGGCGTGGGTTGACGGCGTGATCATTGGCTTTTTCTGATTTAGCCAAGTGTTCAGCAGCGTCTTGAATTGTGTATTGTTAGTCATATTGACCACCTCCACGAACATTATCTGATGGAGGAATAATCAAGGCATTATAAACCTCAAGTAACGGTCTTGAAAAGCGCCCGAAACTGCGTTTCCCGGGCTTTGATGAGCCGTGGAATGAATCAAAGTTATCAGCGTGTTTTGCAAAGAACATAAAGAAAAATACGGATGGGAGTATTTCCAATGTAATTTGTAATTCCGCAAAGATGGGGCTTATCCCCCAGCGTGATTACTTCGATAAAGACATTGCAAACAGCGATAATACCAGCGGGTACTACATAATTGAACAAAATAACTTTGTTTACAATCCAAGGAAGTCATCCGATGCGCCATACGGACCTATAAGCCGATATGCTTATCCGGATGCGGGGATTGTTTCGCCGCTCTATCTCTGTTTTCGAGCCAAAGGAAATGTAGACACGAGCTTTTTTGAGTGGTATTTCCGTTCATCTGCATGGCATCGCTATATTTATATGACCGGCGATAGTGGCGCTCGTCATGACAGAGTAAGTATAAAGGATGACGATTTCTTTTCCATGCCAATTCGTTTTCCATCTGCAATAGAGCAAAAGAAAATCGCCGCTTTTCTAAATACTATTGAACGACGAATCACCTCTCAGCAACTTTTTGTAGACAACCTCAAGAAGTATAAAAGAGGTGTCATGAAATCCATTTTCAGAGATAAGACTATTCTTTTCTCTGAGACAACCAAGTGGAAATCAGTTTGCCTGGGTGATGAATGTACCTTCTTTTCAGGAGGCACACCAAAATCAACCGACAGCAGCTTCTACGGAGGTACAATTCCGTTTATTCGTTCCGGCGAGATACACAACGAGAATACAGCGCTCTTTTTAACCGATGACGGTTTGAAATATTCATCTGCAAAGATGGTTTCCAAAGGCGATCTAATATTTGCTTTATATGGTGCAACAAGTGGCGAAGTCGATATATCCAAAATAGATGGAGCAATCAATCAGGCTATTTTGTGTATTCGCCCCACACAGATAAATCGAACTTTCTTAAAATACCTTCTCGAAGATAGAAAAGATGACATTCTGAATACTTATCTTCAAGGTGGGCAGGGAAATCTTTCGGCAGAAATAATTAAAAACCTTGTTTTTGATGTACCTGATGATCAATCTCAACTAAAAGCCGTGGATTTTCTTTCCCTAATTGATGAGCGCATCAATAGCTCTCTCAAGTGTATTGAAGCTCTAACAGAACTTTATTCTGGTTTTATGCAACAGCTCTTTATATAAAAAGCTGTTGCATAAAGCCTCTGCGCTGCTCCAAAAGCGCATTTAGTTCCTGCTGTGTATGTTCAATTCTTCTGTCCATTGCTGCCAAGTGGCTACTTATTTTAAGCTGAACATCAAGGACAGGAACCTTAATCTTTAGCTTCTCAAACTCCGACTTACTCAAAATCGGAAGAGTTTGCATTGAAACCTTGCTTCTGTATTCAGGGAAGAAGTTCTCGAAAGCATAGTAAATAAACTCATGATCGAAGCCTTCTGAAACAACAAGAGCGTTAATTTGTTGATTTGTAATCATATCGGTTGTTGCAATACCAAGTTTTCCAATAAGTCCGATACAAGTTACGATAACCGCATTAGGTGGTAGTGGTCTACCTAAAGCAAATCCTTTCGGTGATACTCTCTTTTCAGTGGATGAGATATACTTTTTTTCTCCAACATCACCCGGCGAACAGAATAAAAGATCACCGTCATAATTGCTTCTATCGTTAGTTGGAGGCGTACTTCCGGTTATGACTTTCCCAATTTGTGATACTGAGTAGTGCGTCCATTGCCGAGTGTTATCATCAGAGAAATAATACATTAGCACTCCTCTTTTATACTTCTTGAGGTTGTCTACTAATGACTGCTGTGAATCGATCCTGCGCTCTAATGCAATTATGAAATCGGCAATCTTCTGCTGCTCATTAAGGTCCTGCGGCAGATAGTGTTTGGTCTCAAAGAACTCGTCTGTTGGAACATTGAGTAAGCCGTGATTTCGGGCACCTTCCGCTGAAATCATATAGATTTCCCTGTACCATTTGAGTGAATCAAAATAAGCCTTGATAAAATCGCTATCATGCTTTTTAAGGGCAAAACAAATGTAGAGTGTCGATAAAGCACCCATTGGGTAGCGATCCAAGCGCTTGATAGAGCCGAAGTCATATCCCACGGAGTAGCTTTTGTTGTATGCGTACTCCCCATTAAGAAGCAGATAGTACCCGCTCATATCTTTGCTGGCAACTGTCTTATTAAAATAGCTCACCTGATCCACTAAGCCGTCTTTTGATGAGATTGTAAGCGGCAGGTCAGTTTGATTCTGGCTATTCTTTCGTGTTACACGGTCTGCGAAGTCAGATAACCTTTCAGCTCTCCACGGCTCATCAAAGCCCGGAAAACGCAGTTTCGGGCGCTTTTCAAGACCGTTACTTGAGGGCTATTTAGATACTCAAAATCAATACCGCAACATAGCAAAATCCCTTGCAGTAGCAGAGGTAAATCCGCTATTGCAAGGGATTTCGGCGTTCATGGAGCGTTTCTGCGTACTTGAACAGAAGTATAAAAGAGGTGTCGTTCAAAAGTTCTTTTCAGAAAAAGAGATGGCGCAATGGGAAACTGTAAAACTAAAAGATGTTGTAGATATTTTTGATGGAACGCACCAAACACCCAATTATAAATCAGAAGGGGTCAGGTTTATTAGTGTTGAAAACATACTAAATCCTCTATCTACGGAAAAATACATATCAAATGATGATTATCGGAAGGAGTTTAAGGTTCACCCTGAATACGGCGATGTGCTTATGACCAGAATAGGCGACATCGGTCGAACCTGTTATGTCAATTTCAATATTGATATGGCGTACTATGTAAGCCTCGCCCTTTTCAAATGTTCCTCAAAGATAGATGGGCGATATTTGGCGGCATATATTTCAACGAACGACTTCCAAAAAGAGTTATGGGAACGCACCCTGCATATTGCTTTTCCCAAAAAGATAAACACCGGTGAAATTGGCGAATGCGTTATTCGCCTTCCTAATATTGCAAGACAAATAGCTATATCTGATCAGCTTGATTTAATTGAACGAGTAATCAGACTTACAGAAAAACAGTATGAACTTCTACGAGCCATAAGAGATGGGTTTATGCAACAGCTCTTTATATAAAGAGCTGTTGCAACAAGCCCTCCTTGATTTGTGTTAATGAGTCATTCGCTCTTTCATGTGTTTCAATCAAATCATCTATGCGAGAAAGTATGCAGACAATCCTTTTTTGGCTATTCAAGCACGGAACAGGAACGACACATTTAGAAAGTGAAGCCTTACTAATCTCTCTAAATGTATTTCCAGAGGCATATTTTTCGCACCAAGGTTTAATCAGAATTTGGAGATAGTAAAGGTACTCCGGTAAAACTCTCTTACTATCTGCAATAAGAGATTGGAAGCCTTGATTCGTGCTGCATTCTGATCTTGCTATGGACATTTCACCAAGAGTAGCACGAGTCGTTAAAAGGACTGCACCAGCCGGAAGTAATTTTGCCGATGAGTTTGAAAGCCCGAGCCGACTAATTTTTCGGAGGCTTGACAAAACATACTTGCTCTTACCTATTTCCGATGGAGTAAACCACTCTACATTACCCTTCCAATATTCGGGACGGAGGGTATCCGGTGTACCTCCACCTACTATGGAACAAACTGTTCCAAGCTCCTGATAATTCTGTCCATCAATTTCGGAAAGGAGCTTATGATTCAATCCTCTTTTATACTTCTTGAGAACTTCGATTACTTTGCGCTGAGCCGCTGTCCGACGATCCAATACGTTCAGTAGATAGCTTATCTTCTGCTGCTCAAGCATTGATTTTGGAGCGCAAATTTTGGTTTTAGCTATATTCCCCTTGCTGATTGATAAAACCTTTATACCTTGCATTAGTGGGATAAGTTGCCTATGAAAGTGTGGAGTGTTCATATAATATCCAAGATACATCGAGGCAAAACAAGAAAGCGGTCTGCAAGGAATTGTATGAAGACCAGCTTCAACTTTTCTTCCCGAAACATTTACTAATTCCGTGGCTTTACCTACTGTTTCATCTTCTGCTGTATCAGCAATGATAATATCTCCGTTTTGGAGATATTGGTAGTTCTGACTTTCATGTCCTGACGCAATATGAGGGATGTCTTTATCATTACAATCAAGAATGCTTCCAAACTTAATGAGCACATCCCCATAATGAATGTTCAAGACTTCGCCGTCTGAATCAAGTTCTGCTCGTGAGAGAGTATTGTTCTGTAAAAAAGAGAACACGCAACTAAATTGTTGACTGATCCACGGCTCATCAAAGCCCGGAAAGCGTAGTTTAGGGCGCTTTTCGAGACCGTTACTTGAGGATACATTTGCCATGATTATTTGCCCTCCACGTCAAACGGGAAATCCAGCCCCAGCTCATCAAAATACGGCTTCAACTCTGCGTCGATGTCTTTAATTTCGCTTTGGAGCTTGCGGATTTCCACAGCTACTTCGTTCAGATCAATTTCCTCTTCCGGCTCAAAGGTGTCAACATAGCGGGGAATGTTGAGGTTAAAGTCATTGTCCTCAATCTCCTGCATCGTCGCCACATGAGCATACTTGTCAATATCCTCACGGCACTGGTATGCGTCCACGATCTTGTCGATATCGCTTTGTCGTAGGATATTTTGATTCTTTCCAGCTTCAAAGTCCTTAGAAGCATCAATAAACAGGATGTTATCTGCATTGCCATTGCGCTCTCTTTTAAGAACGAGAACACAGACAGGAATTCCAGTGCCGAAGAAGAGGTTGGCCGGAAGCCCGATGACGGCATCCAGCACATTCAATTTTTGGATGAGGTGTTTGCGGATTACCTCTTCAGCCGCTCCACGGAATAGAACGCCGTGGGGCAGCAGCACAACAGCTCGTCCATCTTCATCCATGTGATAAACCATGTGCTGAATAAATGCAAAGTCCGCCTTACTCTTCGGGGCGAGTTTGCCATACTCATTGAAACGAGGATCTTCCATGAATTTCATATCCGCAGACCAATGCGCCGAATAGGGTGGATTTGCTACCTGAACACGGAATTTTTTGTCGCCAAAATAGTCATGTTCCAAGGTGTCACCGTTGTAGATATTGAAATTGCGATAGGGAATACCACGCAGAATCATGTTCATTCGAGCAAGATTATAGGTAGTAGAGGTAAGCTCCTGACCATAGTAGTTGCGTACATTGGCATAGTTTTTGAGGCGAAGCAGAAGAGAACCGGAACCGCAGGTCGGGTCGGCAGCATCTTTCACATCCGTCAATCCGAGGCAAGCGATGCGGCAAAGCAATTCCGCAGGTCCAGATGGGGTATAGAACTCGCCAGCTTTCTTACCGGCTGTGGCGGCAAATTGTCCGATCAGGTATTCATAAGCGTTCCCAAGCACATCAATCTTCGTATCTTCCACACCAAAATTGATTTCATCAAGAGATGAAATGATTTTGGACATAACTGTGCTTCTGTCCTTGACGGTATGTCCAAGCTTCGTAGAATCAAGCTGCATATCCGAGAACAAGCCGTCAAAATCTTCCTGAGAATCATTGCCTATGGTGGACTCCATTAAGGAGTTGATGGCCTTTTGCAAAAACTCAATATCGAATGAACGGTTTTCCACCATCTTAACCATCTTGCGGAAAAGAAACTGCGGTTCAATTACAAATCCCAAGTCACGCAAAGCTTCCTCCACGACGGCTTCCTTGTACTCAGGATCAGCCCACGCCTCTTCATACCCAATTCCATCATCTTTCAAAAGATTTGCCATGTACTTTTCTGTTTTGTCCGAAAGATAGTAGTAGAAAATCATGCCCAAGATGTAATTTTTGAACTCATAGGCTTCCATATTGCCTCTGAGGGCATTGGCCATTGCCCACAGCTTGTTGCAAAGCTCTTTTTGGTGAGCTTGAATCGTGTTGTCCATTTTTTACTGCCTCCTTATTGATATTTTTCGGTATGCTTTCTGATAAATTCCACAATACGATTTACCAATGACCGCTTCTTCAAAAGCGGCATAGGTTTTGTTAGCCGGTCACGGATATTTCCGGCATCCATCGTACCGGAAAATTCATATTCCGAGATGAAGTCGGTAAGCATCTTAGAGTCGATGTCCTCCTGATGGGCAAAGGTCTCAATCTCTTTTTGCTTTTCAGCATTCTCGAAGTCATTGTAGGCAGCGTCAATTTCATCGGCGCTGTTTAGTCCTGCGACAACCTTATCTAAGAACGATTGTAAGATTTCTACCTTTTTAAGCAACTGCGGGTTGTCCGTCCTGCTTAGTTCATCTTTGATGTGCTTGATGTCGTAGTCTTTCTGCTTTACGTCATCAAAGTGGATGTTGCGGATAAGATTCATGATGTAGGCGACGTTGATTCGGTCGCTTTCCATTAGCTCAATGCAGAAGTCCACATCATTCAGCACCGAAACAACTTCACGATCTGTTTTCTGCCTTGAATAGAGCATCAGATATTTACTCTTGTAATCCTGATACTCCTGTTCAGACATCGTGAGTGCATTTTGGTCAAAGCTAAACTCGATAAAGGTATGCAGAGATTGCAGATACTTCGTAAGCTCACGAAAAGTCACAACAAACTGCTTTTGATCTTCCTCGCTCTGCATGGTATCTACCGTAGCGGGAGTATCGGCGATTTCCTTCAGTTTAATGACCATTTCGTTGAATTTCTCGACGAAGTAATCATAGTCTGGAACAATAATGCCCGACGTGTCCTGCGCCTTTGAGAACAGTGTAAGCGCATCATCTGTCTGCTTTTTGAGATTACGGTAGCAGATGACTATACCAAACGGCTTTGTTTCCTTTTCCACACGGTTTGTACGGGAATAGGCTTGCAACAGATCGTGATACTTCAAATCTTTGTCCACATAAAGGACAGAGAGCGTTTTGCTGTCGAAGCCGGTGAGAAACATATTGACCACGAGAAGGATGTCCAGCGGCTTCGTCTTCTTACCCTTTACACGATCCGAAATGTCCTTGTGATAGGCGGCGAAAGTATCAGTCGAGAAGTTTGTACTATACATCTCATTATAATCTTTGATGATCCGCTCCAACGCATCACGGCTATGCTCGTCTTTTCCCTCCGCATCTTCATTCTGTCCATAAGAAAAGATACCGGAAATATTTAGGTCGTGTTTGATGCTCTTGAAGATGTCGTAATACTTGACCAGCGCCTCAATCGACGAAACTGCGAATATGGCAGTATACTGCCTATTCCGTGTTTTTGCCTTATGGTTCTGAATGATGTGATTGGCAATCAAGGACATTCGCTCTTCGGATAGGTAAAGTTCATTCACATCGATGGCATTTGCCAATGTGGGATCGTCCCAATCAAAATCTCCCTCCATCGTCTTTATGTACTCCACATGGAAGCCGAGGACATTGTTATCGAAAATAGCGTCTTTAATCAGGTAGTTATGGACGCACTCTCCGAACAGCATTTCTGTAGTCTGCGTGATTTTTCCTTCGACTTTTCCGTTGACCTCAAAACGAGGCGTTCCAGTAAAGCCAAAGAACTGTGCTTTCTGGAAATGCCGCACAATATCTTTGTGCATATCGCCGAACTGACTTCTATGGCATTCGTCGATGATGAAAACGACTTTTTCATCTTTATATGCATCCATGATTTTAGCATACTGCGGACGCTTGACTGCATTTGCCATCTTCTGCATGGTGGTAACAATGAGCTGCCGGTTCTTATCTTGCATTTGTTTAACGAGAACATCGGTGCGGTCGGTTGCATCCACCGATCCGTTTTCAAACTTGTTGAATTCTTCCGTAGTCTGAGAGTCCAAGTCTTTGCGGTCAACAAGGAAGATGACTTTCTTGATATTTGGATTGGCTGCCAGAATCTGAGCCGTCTTAAAAGAGGTCAGAGTCTTACCGGCGCCGGTTGTATGCCAGACGTAAGCATTGCGGTTTGTCAGCGTTGCTTGCCGAACAAGCGCTTCAACAGCATAAACCTGATAAGGACGCATAACCATCAGCAACTTGTCCGTATCATTCAAAATCATATACCGTGTCAACATTTTGATGATATGGTCACGGGCAAGGAAAGCTATCGAAAAATCCTTCAAATTCGTAAGACGAACATTATCAAAGTCCGTCCAAAAGAATGCGAGGCTATGTAGCATCTCCCGATCCGAGTTTGCAAAATACTTTGTATCTACGCCATTAGAAATAATAAAGATTTGAATGAAGTGGTAAAGCCCATTGTAAGAATGCTTTTTATACCGCATCACCTGATTGACTGCTTCACGGATGTCAATGCCTCTACGCTTCAACTCCACTTGAATCAGTGGAAGTCCGTTGACGAGAATGGTTACATCGTAACGGTTGACATACTTCCCGACAACAGTAGTCTGGTGCGTTACCTGAAAAATGTTCTTTGTGTGATCGCTGTCAAAAAACGAAAGATAAACCTTCGATCCATCCTCACGTTCCAAGACAAACTTGTCTCTGAGTATTTTTGCACTCTGGAACACAGATTTGCCGAGCATCAGGTTGAGAATGCGTTCCCATTCTTTATCTGTGAGCGGCTTGTCCAGCTTGCTCGCATTGAACGCCTCGAATTGCACCTTAAAGTTCTCCACCAGCGCATCATAGTCAGGAATTGAAACGGTATTATAACCTTGTTTGTTTAGTTGATCTATAAATTGAAGTTCGAGTTCTGCTTCACTTTGATATGCCATATCTTCATCTCCATTACTTGAGGATCATTTATAAATTGTCTTTAATGTGAGTGCACTTTATTTCATTTACTCACCATATCTTCATAACTCACCAGCGTCACATTCCCCATCTCACTTGCCCGGTCGGCGCAGCCTTTGGTGAAGCCGGTTTTGGCAAAGAGGTAGTAGTGGACATTCTTATAGGGGAACAGCTCGCTGCGCTTTACAAGGGTTTCCAAAACGCCGAGATCGACTTTCTCATTCGTCCACTTACACTCACCGAAAAGGGCGGTGTTTTTATCTTGTTCGGCGAGAATATCAATTTCAGTCTGACGTTTTTCTGTGGGATCGTTGCCCCACCAGCGGCCGAGAGAGGAAAACTCCACCGAGCATTCTCCGTTCAGCAACAGTTTCCAGAGATATTGCTTGCAAATTTCCTCAAACACCTTGCCCATATAATCGGACAGATATGGCTCGATGCGCTTGTATGCCAAATCGGCTGCGCCACGGGCAATAATCGAATTATTTTCCGGCACAAAGCGATACCAAAAGCGAAACATATTGTCCGCAATGGAGTAAATCGCTTTTCGGGACGCTTTTTCACCGTATGGCGTTTCTTTTTCGATAATACCGAGGGAAATCAGGTTTTTTACATAGGCAGAGCAAATATTTGTGTTTTCCCCAACCTTTCCGGAAATCTCCGACATACGGGAAGCGCCGGTGGCAATCGCCGTGATGATCGCATTGTAGAGCGCCGGTTCCCGCACCTCCTGTTTGAGCAGGTTTTCCGGCTCTTCAAACAGGGCGGAGTTGGGATTCAGAAATGTGTTTTTGATATTGTCCTCAATGCTCAGCTTATCGCTCATCTGAAGTAGATACTGGGGCGTGCCGCCGACAATACCGTACACATAGGCTTTCTCTTCATCGGTGAAATTTTTGAAATAATGGCAGGTCTCCTCAAAGTCAAAGGGGAGAATTTTCATCTGCGCCGTCCGTCTGCCGTAAAGCGGCGCTTTGTAGGCAAGGACATGGTCTTCCATATAGGACATCGACGAGCCGCAAAGAATCAGCATTAACTTGGAAGTATCTTTATATTGGTCGATCAGAAGCTGGATGGTGGAAGCGAGGCTTTTTGACGAGCGGGCAACATAAGGGTATTCGTCGATTGCAAGAATAATCCGTTCCTTTTCGGCCAGCTTGAACACATACTCCAAAGCCGCTTGAAAGGACAGGAAAGAGGTTTCGGCCTCCATGCCGGTATGGAAGCTTAGAATGCTCTTGCTGAAATTTTCAAGATTCTGCTTGGCATTGCTCTCAACACCCATAAAATAGATGGCGCTTTTATCGTCAATAAACTGGCTGATCAGCGCCGTTTTGCCGACACGGCGGCGGCCGTATATTACTACAAATTCAAACTTGTCCGATGCGTATAACTTATTCAGCGTCGCAAGTTCACGTTCTCTGCCGATAAACATGGATTACATCCTCCCATCTCAGCGACACGCATTGCTTATAGTATAACTAAATACAGTATAACACAAAATTAAAATTAGTCAAGTACGATTAGGCAAATTGTGATTGACTAATTTTCTCTTATGGGATTAGAAAACAAAACGAGTGCAAGAATCCAAACTCCTGCACCCGCTTATTATTGCAATAGTTTCTATATGAAAATCATCTCTGCATTTACAACTTCGTTGACACGTTCTCGAATATTATTCATCATGCGTACCCATTTCATTGGATTCTCCGCCTTAAGCTGTTCGGTAACACCTTCCTTTCCGGCATACTTTTTTACCAGCCGAAGAAAGAGTGTCTGTGCTTCATCCTCTACATCAGCGAGATAGGAGTAGAGCTTGCCGGAAGTGAGCAGATTGCAGTAGAGAATTTTATGGTGCTGCTTTAGATACTGTCTGCGGCGATGCGCCCATACGCCAATAGGACGTTTTTCTTCGGGTAGTAAGGCCAGATCAGGCAGGCAATAGTCGCCCTGAATGGTGTATGTGCCGCCCATTTGTTCAAATATTGTTTTAGCCATAATAGAAAACCTCCTTTGATACGCTCATTGTACCAAAAGAGGCTTCGCTTTTCGAATGTACGATTTTTAATCTTTCAGATAGCTTTCAAATGGTGCGTCGTTGCTGCAAAAGGTATCGAAGATCATTTTTGCACCGAGGCGGAAGCCGACAATAAAAGAATCAAGGCTGCTTTCGCCCATCAGCTCTCCGTAAGCGTTGCAGAAATCGAGGAACAGCGCCTTGTCCTCTCTACCTAAACGCTCGGTCAGCTTTTCTTCCAACTCGTTTATATTCTGTGAAACCTTGAAGTTATAACTGCCCTTTCGGTATCCTCTGGCCTGCGGATCAATATTTCCGTAGTACAGCTCTTCCAGAAAATTTGTCATTACTCCGCACCTCCTTCGCTGTCTGCCGTGTGCAGGTCACGGATTTTCCGCCAGCTTGAAAAACCTTGCAGGGTGCGGATGTGCCACGGCGATTTGCGGGTGATGGTACGGAAGTATGTGGAGCAAAAGAACTCCATCAAATAGACCTTCGGGATGTGGTTGACATTGTTTTTCCGGAAAGACTTGATGTGCCCCTGATTGCACCAGTTGTTAATTGAAGTTTTGCCGTAACCGGTGATTTTGGAAACCGTTTGGGTGGTCAACACATCGGGATAGCCGGAGAGCAGCTCGGTATAGTACAGCTGCAAATGCTCCAACACGATTTGGGGAACCTGTTCCTCCATCTGGACAGTATAATCGCCTTTGTACCAGCCCGCCGGAGCGGAGTAGCTTTCGGGGAACACCTTGCGGTTTTCCAGATAGGCAATCACATCCTCTTTCTTGATTTTGTAGCAGCGTGTTTTCCTGCCCGTGTACTCGCAGGGGATTTTCCCGCTTTGGAGCAGGTACAAGGCTGTGGATTTGCTGATGTGGCAAATGCGATACAGCTGATCCTTCGTGATCACATCGGGAACATCGTCCCAGTTGATTGCGTTTTCTTTCATGACAATACACCTCATATCGTGGTAAGCTTTGTCGGCATTCGAACTGTCCGTGTATTGCCTATTGATTTTTGTTCTTTCCGTTCTTTCCGCAGTTCTTTCCAAAAGCGGAAAAATCGCTGATTGGAACCGATGAGCGATTTCTCAGTATTTTCGGGCGATTTTTTCAAAAAGCTCAGATTTCATGCGGGTTTGCGGGCGTACAAGACTGACTGAAACTGACAGGAGAAACCATGTAAGTAACAGATGGCGATAAAACTCGAAATGCGATAGGTCCGCAAGGGCGCGTGGGTTCGACTCCCACCATCTCCGCCATTCAGTAAATTGATCGAGCTTTGTTTATACTTTTATTTGGGATCAAACAGAGCTCGATTTTTTATTTGTTGCAGGGCATGTCTCATTGAATGGGGCTTATGCTCAAACAAGCAAGTGCAGTCTAGCATCCCTTCTTGTCTCTGGTTCCAAAAGAATCGTATATCTGAATGAAATAACTGAAAAGATTGATGAAAGGTAATAGACGGCCATAAAACGCTTATAATGTGATTTTGTTATATATCCTCCTAAATAACACTTAAAGTAGTCTTTTCTATGTTCTTTAATTAAATGAAATTTTAATTCAACGATACAGCCACATAAATACACTTTAAGTGTTATAAATACAAACGATTCCCCCATTCGCAAGATATTATCTGCTTTATTTAAGAAGGGCAACAAACCTGCTTGGAAATCTTTGCCAGTTTTCTTATCTCATAATGCTGACTAAAAAATAAGTTGCACCGTTTTACTTGCTAATACTAACAAAACAGTTCACAAAAGTAGCAGCATCTCTAGGCAAATTTCAATTCTTTATAAAAAACATCACCTATCAAATGAATTAACATATAAAAACAGTTATGTTTAGAAATATACTAAGCCATAACTGTTTCTTACTTAAACAAATTAGAATGGCTGCCCACACGATAAAGTATTAAAACCAAAACATTTGCAATTACTTCATACACAAGCAACCAATCAGGTTCCACATGACATTCGCGACACCCTTTGTAATTCCCACCTAAATCATGATCGTGATATTTTTCTTCCAAAGGTTCCCCATTCGCTAACTGTTCAATAACAGAAAAAAGTTGATCAATATCCTTCCCTTGCTTTTTGGCAAGTTTCAAATCCTTTTTGAATTGAGTTGTAAATCGAATTTCATATTTCATACTTCTAACGCAGCCCTTAAATCAGAGATAGAAGAATAACCCGTTGCATTTTTATCATATGCTAAAGTTCTTCCCTCTGTAATAGCAGCGATAGTCATTTCATTTGGAATATTTAACTTTAATTCAAAAGGAATGCCTTTCTCACGGATTGCTTGCCTTAAAAAGATATTTACAGCAGTAGTCATATTGATTCCTAATGCATCAAAGATCTCTTCAGCTTGCATTTTAATTTCTTTATCAACGCGGATATTCAAATTTGTAGACGCCATAGTAACACCTCCACTTTTATTATATATAAATTATAGCACTTTTATATGTGCAATATCAACATAATGCACGCATTATGACAGTACTTTTATCATTCTAAAACATCTCTGATATATCATTATAACTAACCCTTTGGAAGCCGATCGCCCAATGATAGATCCTCTATCGTAAAATTCTAGAAGTAATATCATTTTCTTCAATTCTTTTCTAAAATTATTAAATATGATATAAATCCAGATATTTTGCGAAAAATAATTCATAACTTTATCCTAGTTACATTTGATCGTACTTTCTTATCGCTTGTCCTTTTCATTTCATAAATTTTCAGTATCCTTGCTCTCAATTTCAAATTCTAAAAAACTTCTTTATCAAATGATGATAGTTTTTACAATTCTATTTATCTGTTAGAAAAAAGCATCGGATGACAATAGTTTCTCCGTAGCATATTGCTATCATTCTTTTTTACTAGGAAAGCATATTTTTTGTACACAGTAGAAATTATAAAAGTCAATTCTATGTTTTAATTTCTAATGTTGCGAATTTCATAACGCTTTAACATCGATAAAATATGTCATGCTTTATATGTTATAATCAAATTGTGAGGAGGATGTATGAAAGAAAGCAGATTGTTTCGAATTTTATACTATATTCTAGAAAACGGACGTACGAGTGCTCCTGTGTTGGCTAAGCAATTTGAAGTTTCTGTACGGACGATCTATCGAGATATTGATGTCATCAGCAGCGTCGGTATTCCGATTTATGTAACACCAGGTAGAAACGGCGGTGTTCAGATCCATAAAAACTATATTTTGAATCGAGCGATGCTCACCGACAAGGAAAAACAAGAAATTCTTTCAGCCCTACAAAGCACTTCTCTTGTCAATGCGTTACCGGGAAATGCAACTTTGACCAAATTATCCGCATTATTTCAACAGCCATCTGATAACTGGTTTGAAGTCGATTTCTCCAGATGGGGCATCAAATCGCAGGATGATACATCTTTTTCCTTATTGAAAAAAGCTATTTTATCTCATCATGCAGTAAAAATCGTTTATGTCAATACAAACGGTCAAAAGACGGAACGGACGATCTACCCTCTTAAAATGGTATTTAAGACGAGACAATGGTATCTGAAAGCTTTTTGTGTAAATAAAAATGACTTTCGCCTATTTAAGATGAGTCGTATGCTTAAACTACACTTATTGAGTGAAACATTTGCGCCAATGGAATATCCAAATCCTATAGATGATCTTCAAAAAACATATCCAAAAACAGTACTCCTTTTCCCAAAAGAGATGGCATACCGCGTTTATGATGAATTTGAGGCAACTGAAATCAAAGAAATCGAAAACGGATCTTTGCTGGTGTCAGTGGAAATGCCACAAGATAACTGGCTCATCGGATATCTGCTTTCTTTCGGTTCAACAGTAGAAATTTTAGAGCCTTCTTGGCTGCGTAAGGCCTTAGCAATAGAAGCAGAAAAAATATATAATAAAAATATATCCTGACACAGGGTGTCAAGGTTCCCTTGCTATAATAGGATTGTGAATGAAATAGGGAGGGCTATTTATGAGCGAAGTATTTATCACGATCTCTGGTAATCTGTTGGAACAAGAACACTTATGTTGTGCAATGACAGATAAAAAACACCAGCCCGGTGTTACAGCTAAGAAAAAATGGCTGGCTGATCGTATTGCAGAAGGCCATATTTTCCGCAAGCTGGATGTAAATGGGAAAGTATTTATTGAATATGCACCATTAGAGACAGCTTGGGTGCCAATCCAAGGGAAGAGTTATTTGTACATCTACTGTCTTTGGGTAAGCGGATCTTTCAAAGGGAAAGGGTATGGAAAAGCACTGCTGGAATTCTGTATTCTAGATGCAAAGAAAAAAGGAAAATCCGGTATCTGTGTTCTTAGTTCAAAAAAGAAAAAGCCGTTTTTGGCGGACAAGCGGTTTTTTCTAAAATTTGGTTTCACGGTAGCAGATACAATCAATGAAGAGTATGAATTGCTTGCTTTATCTTTTAGCGGAGAAATGCCTTCTTTTTCTGCTGCGGCCAAGACCATGGAAATTGCGGAAAAAGAATTGACGATTTATTATAGTGTCCAATGTCCTTGTGTTGTAGACTGTATCAAACAAGTGCGGACATATTGCGGCAAAAATAACATACCTCTACATCTATTCGCGGTTGATACTTTAGAAAAAGCGAAAAATCTGCCTTGTGTTTTCAATAATTGGGCGGTTTTTTATAATGGGAGTTTTAAGACACATCATCTGCTTAATGAGACCTATTTGAAAAAATATGCACTCGCTCATGCAAAGGAGAAATGATCATGCATTTTGTAAAAGCGAAAGGAATATTATCTGCTGCAAACGGGATGAACCTATATAGAGGCTGTACGCATGGCTGCATCTACTGTGATTCCAGAAGCAAGTGCTATCACATGGAGCATGCATTTGAGGATGTTGAAGTTAAGGAAAATGCAATTCTATTATTGGAACAGGCACTTAAAAGCAAGCGTAGAAAGTGTATGCTAGGAACCGGTGCAATGAGTGATCCTTATCAGCCGATCGAACAGGATCTCGGTTATACGCGTAAAGCGCTGGAGCTGGCAGAGCGTTATGGATTTGGTTTTACATTATTAACGAAATCTGATCGGGTCTTGCAGGATCTGGATTTATTGAAAGCGATCAATGAAAAAACAAAATGTGTCGTACAGATGACCCTTACTACTTATGATGATGATTTATGCCGTAAACTTGAGCCTCATGTATGCCCGACAAGTGAGCGCATCGCTGTTTTGAAACAGTTAAGGGATGAGGGGATCCCAACAGTTGTATGGCTTTGTCCGATCCTTCCTTTTATCAATGATACGGCGGAAAATATCAAGGGGATATTACATGCCTGCATTGATGCAAAAGTATATGGAATCATTTGTTTTGGGATGGGACTTACCTTACGCGAAGGGAATCGTGAGTATTTTTATGAGCAGCTGGATCGCTTGTTTCCCCATATGAAGGAAAGATATATTAACACTTATGGTATGCTTTATGAGGTGGACAGTCCGAAAGAAGCAGAGCTGATGCAGTTATTTCATCAGCTTTGTGAGGAAAACGGTATCGTGCATGATAACCGAGAAATATTCACTTATCTATCAACTTTCGAGACGAAAGAGTATTCTGTTCAGTTGAAGTTGTTCTAATAACTACTTTTCTATCAGACATATCAATTTCCTTTCAAACACGTTTATTTGTGTTTCTGTGCAATAGAGTATCAAAAATCAATATTTCCAGTGATTTAGGATATATTAACTATATATTGATCAAAGCATTTGTTTCAAACCAGATTTTGAACGTTAAATAACCATTTTTGTACATAATAGAATAGCCTTGCAAAAACAAACATTATTTTATAATATACAAAAAAGTGTGCCGCTTACAAAACACTTCTATGCCATTTAATCTATCTTTTAGTCTTAGCTTCTTCTTCAATTCGATGTCTTTCATTTTCAATTTGTTTTTCTAATTCTTCTGCGGTAGGTAAGGTTAATAAATATTTAGATGTAAACATTTGCTTTTCATCATGTAATACTGAATATTTAGCAATTGCTTCATTCTTTTCAGAACATAATAATAAACCAATCGTAGGATTATCATCATCGTTCTTATATAATTCATCAAACATGCGGATATAGCTATCCATTTGCCCAACATCACCATGAGTTAATTTACCAATTTTCAAATCAATAAGTACATAGCATTTCAAAATACTGTGATAGAAAACCAAATCAATATAGAAATCTTCATCTTCATATCTCAATAATTTTTGTCTTGCTACAAAGCAGAAACCACGTCCAAGTTCTAGTAAGAAACTTTGCAAATTATCAATCAACGCTTGTTCAAGAACGCTCTCATGAAGCGCAGGATAATCTTTTAAATCAATGAATTCTAGTACATATGGGTCCTTGATAAATTGTTCTGGAATTATCTCCTTTAATTTATCATTTGCTTCTGCAACAACTTCACTTTTATCTTGACTTGATATCAATCTTTCATAGTACATCGTTGAAATTTGACGATCTAATTGTCTACTTGACCAATGTTCTTTAACACTTTCTTCGATATACCACTCTCTTGCCTCTTTGTTTTCTACACGTAATAATGATCTATAATGCGTCCAAGTCAATTGCGTACGCAGTGCGTTCGTATTTGGAAATAAAGTATAAAATTTTTTCATCTGTTGTAAACTTCTAACAGTAAATCCTTTACCAAATTCGTTTGATAACTTCAAAGACAAATCAGAAAGAGTGTATTTACCATATTCAGCTCTAAATTGACCATCCTGTTCATTTTCCACAATAATTTTTCCAATCGTTCAATAAGCAATTAGCATAGAAGAATTAACTGCTTGTTATGCTTGTTGTCTAGATTCATTTAAAACTTCTTTAATAGAAGCATATAATTTTTCAAACGATTCAATAGCATTATCTTTACTTAATTGATTCATTTCACTTCACTCCTCGCAATTACTATTTTAAGGAATTTTTGCACAAATTACAATTAACAATAACTCTAAACAGATAGTTATTGATTTTAAATTATATATCTAATTTTCAATTATCCGTATAAGCACTATACTTTTAAGCACTTCGAGGTGTAGAAAAACATTCATTTTACCACGAATTTACCACGATTGAATGCGCCTTGATATGACTATAAAATAACACCCAAAAGGCAGCATTACGTCGAAGGGTGTCTTTTAAAAAGCAGTCAATCCTAAGACTAACTGCCTTGACTGATATACAAGACTTCACATTTTATTTTACAAAGAATATTCCATATGTAACAATCATTGCAAAAAAGATAAGAACTACTACACCAATAGTAAGACAAACTCTAATAAAACTCTTTGCTTCATTCATATCGCTATATATTGAAGATAGTTTTTCATTATTTAGGTTTTTTTCTCTTACCTCTTGTACATCAATATCTCTTACTAATTCGTCTAATGTTAATCCAAAATAATCACTTAACAATACTAAGCGTTGAAAATCTGGATAAGATTGACATGACTCCCATTTTGAAATTGTTTGTCTGGAAACTTTTAATTCATTTCCTAATTCTTCTTGAGAAAGTCCTTTTGACTTTCTAAGGTTTATCAGCTTTTCATTAAAATTCATATATTGCCTCCTAATAGTATTCTTTATTTGCGACCGCAAAAATAGTATTACAAAAATATGAGATTTCTTCAACCAATCTTTGTTGGCAATTTGTCAATCTGCTTTGCCATTATAAAAATATACATAAATTATAACTTCTCTTTACAGTTTATTCAAAGTAAAAAGCTGATAGTATCGATTTTCATCAATTATAAAACACTTTTTTCTCAATTTCTTGCGATTTTTGCACATAAAATAAATAATGGCTTTTACACCATCATTAAAAATTGCTGATAAATATATTCTCTTTTTATAAATTCTTCAATACATTGTTGAATATTATTCATCTTTTGAATTTTGTTTTCATAAACCTACAATATTATATAATCTATAATATGTAATGTTATCATTTTGCTAATAACGTTGATAACAGTTTCACTTACTATCAGATAAAAGAATAGTTTAGTATAGCTTTGAACCAAATATAGTATATTACGAACCATAACTGATTGTCTTGCTTTTTACAAGAGTTGTACACTTAAAACTTTATTTTACTAAAGTAAAAGTTAAAATACTTTTATACAATTAAATCTAATTCCCAAAAATATTATTTTTTCAGATTTGGGAATTACTTATTTTTGAACTAGCCAATTTGCGATATCAATTATCTTTATGCCTTCATATTGATATTCATCATATCTAGTTCGTGCAATCAATATCTTAGGATATCCATCTTTGATCTTCAATAATGGATTAACCTCACGTTCAAAAGTTCTTTCATCACTAATATTATCAGAAACTTGAATGTATATCTTCTCACTTCTTTTTATCGCAACAAAATCAATTTCTTTTTTATAAAGTACGCCAACATATACTTCATAACCTCTACGTAAAAGTTCAATAGCAACTATATTCTCAAGAATTCGACCATAATCCATATTTTTTGTACCTAACATTGCATATCTAAATGTATGGTCACTCAAAAAATATTTATCATTTGAAGAAAGATACTTTTTCCCCTTAATGTCATATCTCCTAAATTTATAAAAAGCAAATGCATTACATAAATATTCAAGATACTTGCTTACAGTCTTATGATTTATCTTGTCATTATTATTAGTTAATGATTGTGCTATATTTCTGGCAGATGTTAAATTAGAAACATTATCCATTAAAAAATCACAAATCCTGTTCATTAATATGGTATTTCTAATCTTGTATTTTTGACGTATATCTCGAATGATTAAAGTAGCAAAAACATCAGAAATATAATCATATTTTGCTTCCGGTTCCTTATATAAATATGAACCTGACATCCCACCTTCTTTAATATATCGATCAAATGCACTATATAAATCAGTTAATGAATAATATTGAATAAATTCTTTAAAAGAAAATGGATAAACTTTTATTTCGAATGTTCTTCCTGTAAATAAAGTAGCAAGATCTGAACTTAATAGAAATGCATTAGAGCCAGTTAAATAGATATCATATTTTTCCATTGCATGTAAACTATTAATCGCTAATTCAAATTGTGAACACATTTGCACTTCATCTATCATTACAAAATTTTCTTTACCACTTATATATGCATTTTCAATATAACTCTCTAACGCATGATATTCTTTTAGATTTTCAAACTTTGTTAAGTTAAAATTTATATGAATAATATTGACATCAGAAATATTTTTTGAAACATATTCTTTAAAACTCTCTAATAATTTTGATTTACCACTACGTCTTACCCCAGTTATTATTTTTATATCAGGTGTTCCAATCACATTCGTTAGTTTTGTTAAAAAATCATTTCTCTCTATCAATTTCATTTCGAATCACCTCATTTACTAAGATTATATACTATTCTATTTCCCAAAATCAATATTTTTTTAAATTTGGGAAATATCAGACGACTTTAGGAACATACGGACACCTGTACCCTAACACAAACCTAGAAGTTGCGAATAAACTGACTGGTATTCTGCACTATACGCCAGCTTCACAGAGCCTGGCAAATTATATCAGCAACCAGCACACAGCAATCTACCACAGAGAAGTTGATTAGAAATAATGCAATCCGTAATGCAATGGGAAACGAAAAAAGCCGTAAAACCTTATAAAATAGGGCTTTACAGCTCAGCTCAAATTATTCGAACTCAATCGTCGCCGGCGGTTTGCTCGTCACATCATACAGCACCCGATTCACATGCTTCACCTCATTCACGATCCGCACCGAAATCACATCCAGCACTTCATACGGGATCTTCGCCCAATCCCCGGTCATCCCATCAATCGAAGTCACCGCTCTGATCGCCACCGCATAATCATACGTCCGCTGATCCCCCATTACCCCAACACTCTGCATATTCGTCAAAGCCGTAAAATACTGCCAAATCTCACGATCCAATCCCGCCTTCGCAATTTCCTCCCGCAAGATAAAATCCGACTCCCGAACGATCTCCAACTTTTCCTCCGTAATTTCCCCCAGAATACGAATTCCAAGCCCCGGCCCCGGGAACGGCTGCCGCCATACCATCTCATCAGGCAGTCCCAACTCCGTACCCAGCGCACGCACCTCATCCTTAAACAGCGTATTCAACGGCTCGATCAACTGAAACTGCATATCCGCAGGCAATCCCCCCACATTATGATGCGACTTGATCGTCTGTGCCGTCTTCGTTCCCGACTCGATCACATCCGTATAAAGCGTCCCCTGCGCAAGCCATTTAATATCCTCACCCTGCGTCAGCTTCTTCACTTCTTCATCAAATGTATAAACAAACTCATTCCCGATGATCTTACGCTTCTGCTCAGGATCGCTGACCCCCTTCAACTTCGCCAAAAACCGCTCTTTCGCATCGATCTTTACCAAATGCACATTCATCTCCCGGCCAAACGTCTCCATGACGCCCTCTGCTTCCCCTTTTCTCAGCAAGCCATGATCAATAAACATACAGATCAGCTGGTCCCCGATCGCCTTATGCAAAAGCGCCGCCACTACCGACGAATCCACCCCGCCGGATAACCCCAACAGCACCTTATCCTTTCCAACCTTTGCTCTGATCTTTTCAATCTGCATATCTACAAAAGAATGCATCGACCAGTCATTTTTCGCATGGCAGATTTCAAACACGAAATTGCGCAAAATATCCAGACCGAATTCCGAATTTCTGACTTCCGGATGGAATTGCAGCGTATAAATCTGCTTCTCGGCATGAGCCGTTGCCGCGTAAGGGCAAGTATCGCTCGACGCTTCCACCGTAAATCCATCCGCCAGCACATCCACCTGATCCCCATGCGACATCCAAACCGTCTGCATTTTAGGAAGTCCCTTAAACAGCGCAGAATCCCCCTTCACCTCGATCTGTGTTCTGCCATATTCCTTCGTCTCACATGCCTTCACGCTGCCCCCGTTCATATAATGCGTCATCTGCATGCCATAACAAATACCCAAGATCGGAATACCGCTCTCAAAAATAGCCGGATCACACTGAAAAGAATCCTCATCATACACACTGTTCGGCCCCCCGCTGAATATGATTCCCTTCACATCGCCTAACGCTTCGATCTGCGCAATCGTCAAAGTGTGAGGATGAAGTTCACTGTAAACGCCAAACTCACGGATCCGTCGCGCAATCAACTGATTATACTGACTTCCAAAATCCAAAACAATAATTTTATCTGCCATTTTCTATTCTCCTTTTATCGTAAAAAAGTTTACCACAGTTCCCTGTCGATTTCCATAGTTTTATTACGAATCATCACGATTGCTTTCCTGTCTGCCGTTTCGATATTCCTGTATTTCCTGCGCTTTCTCCTGTAAATACATCCAGCGCTGCGTCAACGCCTCTAATTCCTGCTCCAGCTGTTCACGCTTGACAGATAATTCATGAAGCAAGGCAAACGCATCTCCCGCCGTTTCCATCTGCTGATCCACTGCCGCGATCTTCCCTTCCACTTCTGCCAATCGATCATCAATTTCCGCAAATTCCTTTTTCTCCGCCGAGGTGAATCTTGGCGCCTGCGCATCTTTCCAGCTTTTTGCAACGGATCGTGTGCACTTTTGAACCTCCTCACCTTCCTGCATCTTTGCCAGATAGTCGCTGTATCCGCCCGCATATTGCTTCAATGTTCCATCTTCCTGAAAAACAAACACTTTATCACAAACCCGATCTAAAAAATAACGATCATGACTGACAGCGATCACCGCCCCCTCAAATGCATCCAAATAATCCTCCAATACACTTAAAGTCTGAATATCCAAATCATTCGTCGGTTCATCCAACAATAAGATATTCGGTGCCTGTATCAAGATCTTCAACAGATAAAGACGTCTGCGCTCACCGCCGGACAGTCTGCCGATCTTTGCATATTGCAAATTGCGGTCAAATAAAAACTGCTCTAAGATCTGTGAAGCATTCAGCCTGCTTCCATCATGCATTTCCACCTCCCCGCTCTCCTTGATATAATCGATGACCCGCATCTCCCCATCCATTTCCACATCATGTTGCTTAAAGTAACCGATCCGTACCGTTTCCCCATAAATGATCATTCCGCTTTTCACCGTTTTTTCCTTTGCGATCAGATCCAACAACGTCGATTTCCCGCATCCATTCGCCCCGATGATCCCAACCCGATCACGTCTAAGCAAATGATATGTTACATCATGAAATAATTCTTTTTCGCCATAGCCAAAGCCCACCTGCTCCAATTCGATCGTTTTCTTTCCTAAACGCGACACGACCGTATCGATCTGAATATGCTCTTCGATTTCCTCATAACGCTTCTTGCGCAGCTCCTCAAAACGCTGCAACCGGCTTTTGCTTTTCGTCGTACGCGCCTGCACGCCTGCTCTTACCCATTCCAATTCTTTGCGATATAACTGACGGCGTTTATGCTCCTGCTCTTTTAACAGCTCCAGCCGTTTTTCCTTTGCTTCTAAATAGTCGCTGTAATTGCCTTCATGCACGTACAGCTCCCCTTGATGCAGTTCGATCAGCCGCGTACAGATACGATCCAAAAAATAGCGGTCATGCGTTACCATAAAGATCGCACAATGGCTCTTTAGCAAATATCCCTCCAGCCATTCCACCATATCATGATCCAAATGGTTCGTCGGTTCATCTAACAGCAGTAAATCACATCTTGTGATCAGGGCACATGCCAAAGCGACCCGTTTCTTCTGCCCGCCGGATAAAGCGGCGATCGGCTGTTCAAAGTCAAAGATGCCTAGTTTTGTCAAAATCGAACGAATTTCATATTCCTCAACAGGACTTTCCTGCATATGATTGCGATGGTACATTTCCTCCATGATCGTTTCTTTTTCGAATACCGGAGTCTGCGGCAGATAATGAATGCGAATCCCATTTTTCATGATGATCCTGCCGCTGTCATAATGCTCCTTACCGGCAAGGATCTTGAGCAGTGTCGATTTCCCTGTGCCGTTGACACCGATCACACCGATCTTATCCTGTGCTTCGATCGCAAAAGAAGCGTTTTCCAAAATCCTTTTCTCATTGTGATATTTCTTTAATCGTTCTGCGCTCAACAACATACGATTGCTCCTTTCCACTGATGCACCGGCACATTTCTCATTTACCCATCTGCCTTATTTCCGTTATTCATTTATTTTTAACACTTTTCATGTGCTTTTATTCGTCTGTGATGTTTCTCCTTCAACCCAAAATACAATCTTGTCAAAGTAGATACCACCACGATGCCAAGTGCCAAGGCTCCGGCTTTCGATAAGGTATCCAGTCCAATCTTCAGCGCCTGATCGATATCTCCCTGCAATACCTCCACCATTGTTTCATACATACCGCCTCCCGGCACCAGCGGAAGCAGCGCACAGATCACAAATGTCGTAACCGGTGTGCGATAATAGCGCGCACAGATTTCCGAATACAGCGAAAACAGCACCGCCGCAAGAAACAGCGCCATCACTGCCCCCATTCCCTGTTTTACCAAAAACACATATGCAAAACCGCCAATGCTGCCACCGGCCGCCGCTGCCCACAGTTTCGCCCCGCGGATATTGAATAAGATCGCAAAGCCCAACGTCGCCAAATAAGCAGAAATTGCCGCAACGATAAGATGATCGCTCATAAAGCACCTCCGATCCAGCTCATACACATACTAAGCGCAAACCCGACACCGAGCGCAATCGCCACTGCAACCAAAAATGCTTCACAAGCGCGTGTAAGTCCCGACACCAGATCACCGGCAACCGTATCCCTGATCGCATTGGTAATGGCAATGCCCGGCACCAGCAGCATGATACTGGAAATAATGATGATATCCAAGTTGCTTCCGATTTCGATCCACACCGTAAACACCGATAAAAATCCGGCTACCACCGAAGAAACAACAATATTAAAAAAAGTGTTGATCTGCAGCGTCTCCATTTTCAAGCTGACTGTTTTGATCGCCATTCCCACTAAGAAACTGGAAAACGCCTCACCCAATCCACCGCCGAAAAAAAACGCAAAACCAAATGCACTCAGCCCGGAAAACAGCCAAATCAGCAGTTCCGAATATCGCTGCCCGTTTTTTATCAAGGTCAGTTCCGCTTCCAGATCACGAACCGAAATCTTTTCATCACCGATACGCCGTGATAAATCATTGATCAAGTGGATCTTGTTTAAGTCCGTTCCCCGTTCATAGACTCGTTCTACCCTTGCATAATTGCGATTCTCATAAAAGAAAGAAGTCATGATCCCGGTCGGCATGACAAAACTGCTGGCATGCTGTACCCCGTAAGCATTGCAGATCCGAATGATCGTCTCTTCGACCCGATACGTCTCCGCACCGCTTTCCAAAAGCATACGTCCGGCAACGCTGGCAGCTTTCAATAATCGATTGGCATCTAGTGTCATACGCCTTTCCTAGTATGAAGCGATATGCCTCATATCCCTTTCTTTCAACGTGATTATTATAAACTATTTCGCTCTTGCTGGAAACCGTTTTTCATCAGAGAAAGCAATTCCTGTTCGTTTCCGCTCATTCGCCGCATTTATGCGCAGTTTCTTTATGGCAGCCATGAAAAAAAGGCGTTCTGCCTGATGCGATCGCCCCGTTTCATTTCATCATTTCCTTACTATCTGCATGGATTCTACTGCACTCTGTTTTTTTGCCCTTTTCTGTCTTGCTGGTCGCTTTCATTTTACATCTGTTCGATCAAAGCCATCGCACCAAGCAGATCCTCCACCACTTCCGCATCACACTTTAACAATGCTTCCCTGCTTTGATGTCCGGCAGCCACCAAGATACACGTACACCCAACGCTGCAAGCTACTTCATAATCATGTACGCTGTCGCCGATAAACACGACTTCCTCTTTTCGCAGCCCTTTTTCTTCTATCATCCGTTTTGCCAATTCTGCCTTGCTGTGCGCATAATAATCCGATAAACCCCAAATATCTGAAAAATAATCGCTGATATCATACTGTGCCAGCTGCTCCTTTAGAAAAGATAACTGTGAAGCTGACAATAAGATTTGTTCTTTCCCTTTATGATGTAAACTTGCCAATGCCGTTTCTGCCTGTGCATATAAAGAACAATGCAGAGAAGCCGGCTGATATACCTCCATATAGCGTTGTGCCAGTATCGGAAACGGCTTTTTCTCAAAGTCAAAGCCGACTTTGTCATAATAAGCGATGACCGGAAACTGAAATACCGCGCGATACTGTGCTAGTGTTGCCAGAGGTGCTAATCCTTCTTCCCGCAGCAGCACATTGATTGTCTGAAATCCCAGCTCCACATCATTCAACAGCGTTCCGTTCCAATCCCATACGACATATCGTTTCATCTTCTTCACTCTCCAATGATCGTATTCTACCATAAGCAGGAGAAGAAGGGAAAACAATTTTTACAAGTTTTCCTGCTTACTGAAATGATTTCTGTTGATTGTTGCTGTTTTCCCAATAACGCTTACTGCCTGCTTATTACTTTATCATCTCTTTCCTTTCTCCACTATCCCCTTTTTCCTTCATGCTCCCTTTCCTCTTTCGCCTCTATTTCTTCTTGTTCTTCTTTGTAACCAAGTCCTTATCAAGATGCAAGCACTGCTTATCAACAAAAAACTAGTACGATATACAAAAGCAAAGGACTTCTCCTGCCCTTTGCTTTTTCATTTGCCATGCTTGACGATCGCATCCGTTCCTTTCATAAGGAATCGTCCAATTTATCAAAGCGTTCCTCATACTGCTTCATCAGACAGCAGACAAGACGCTCATAATAGCGATAGGCGCGTCTTGCACAGCAGTCATCCGGATTTTGTTCCAAATAACGATACACCGTTTTGCGATGCTGTTCAACAATCTGAATTTGCTTTAGCAGCTCTGCTTCAAAATTACAGTCTGCCCTCTCCACAGCAGTGGCCATCTTCTGCTGCTTCTTCCGCAAAGACATTGTCAAATCCCTGTTCTTCGCCAAACGGACCGAAGCCGCCACGATTTTCAACGACTGCGTTTACCCGCCAATGAGAGCAGCGGTTTGCACAGCCACAGTTAGAACGGCGACATCCGCACTGACGGCATCCACACTGATTGCGGCAGCCGCAGGTATGGCGTGCACAACCACAGCCACAGCGATTGGTATTGCCATTGTTGCCTACTTCACGCACTCTGACATCTGCGATAAAACGATTACTTCTACAAGTCATATGATTTTCCTCCTTGGACTTATCTGTTGTCCACTGTATCTTATGTGAGGAACATCTTTACAGGTAGGCTTTTTCTATGGAAACTGTTTCATCGCCTAATGATACAAAAAAGCGTCTTTCCTTTTTCAAAAAACGCTTCTTTCTTCATTTGCATGTGATATTTACCGTTTTCTTTGCCCCGCTTCTTTATTGATTCAAATACCAGCGAAACAGAAACATCGGCGTATAGGCGTTGATACTGAAACGCGGCAGTTCATAAGCATCATCACTGCGTTTCATCTTATGATATTGATGATAACTGAATGCCAGTTTTACCTTTTCCCTGCGCAGTGCGGCTTTTACCGCATCGTTATATTTACCGTATGGATATGCCATATAATCAGTAGAAACCGCTTCTTTGGCTGCTTTGATATCTTCGATCAGTTCTTTTTCACTATAAACATTGACCGCATACGTGCCTTCGATCTTACGGTGCAGATGGTAAAAGTGCGAATAGTAGCGCATCGTGCGATCATCTTGCAGTAAATCATATGGAATATGTGCTTTAGAAGGCGGATCCCATTTTTCATAGTCATATGGAATGCTGTATCCGATCACAAAGGTGCTCGCCTCAAAGCCATACTTTTCCAAGATCGGTTTCGCCAGTTCATAGGTGGAATAATAACTATCATCAAAAGTGATGACCACTGCCTTGCTGTCTAATTCCCGCTTCCCCTCATACCACTCATAAAGTTCATCAAGGGAGATCGTATGATAACCGTTCTCCTTCAGATAACGCATCTGTCTTTCAAATGAAGATAGCGTTGCCGTCCATGGATCAAACAAATATTCACGATATTTATCACCGTCTTCTGCCAAATGATGATAACCGAGTATCGCAATGCGATCTGTTTTTTCAGCCAACGGTTTTTCCCGGCTCATCCACATGATGCTGGTAACAAGCAAAAGTAAGACAAGCAGGCAGCCGATCAAAATGCGATCACGCTTCTTCATGATTCCTTCCACTGCGGCAGGGCCACATGACGATCGATCGGCAGAACAAAGATCGCCGCCCGATGCAACAGCGCCTTTTTCGCTTCTTCCACGTGTTCAACAAAACGCACTGTCGTATGCGCTTGGATACATTGTGCGATTTGATCGATCTGCGATGGCTCACATCCAAGCAAAAAAGTCGTATTGCCATATTGCAAGAACTCCCCGGTCGTAGCGATCATCGTTGCCTGATAGCCATGCTCGCTTAATGCACTGCTGACACTGTCGCGATCTTCTTCTTTTACGATAAACAGTAATAATACCATAGAGCCTCCCATCGCTATTTCTTTTCCTGCTTCAACGTTTCGCACAATTCTTCCGTTTTCAGCCGATCATCAAACCATGAAATGATCGCATCGGCGATTCGCTCGCTCGCATGCCCGTCACCATATGGATTAGAAGCATGACGCATGGCCGCATATGCCTGTGCATCACACAGCAGTTTTTTGGTTTCCTGATAAATCGTTTCTTCTTCTGTGCCCACCAGTTTCAAAGTACCGGCCGCAATGCCTTCGGGGCGTTCCGTCGTATCACGCAGTACCAGCACCGGCTTGCCTAATGAGGGCGCTTCCTCCTGAATGCCGCCGCTGTCCGTCAAGATCAAAGTCGCTTGATTTTGGAAGTTATGAAAATCCAGCACCTCCAGCGGTTCGATTAGCCGTACACGCTCCATTCCCGCGAATACCTCATTGGCAATCTCTCTGACCAAAGGATTTTTATGAATCGGATAAAGTACCTTCACATCGTCAAATTCTTCGATGATCCGTTTGATTCCCTGAAAGATCTGCCGCATCGGTTCACCCAGATTTTCTCTTCGATGCGCAGTCAAAAGGATCAGCCTGCTGCCTTTTGCCCATTCCAACTGCGGATGGGTATAATCTTTCTTTATCGTTGTCGCCATCGCGTCAATTGCCGTATTGCCGGTAATCACGACCGTTTCCGGACGTTTCCCTTCCCTTAACAAATTTTGCGCGCTTTGTTTGGTTGGGGCAAAATGCAGATCTGCCAGCACGCCGACCATCTGCCGATTCATTTCTTCCGGATAAGGAGAATATTTATGCCAAGTACGCAGTCCCGCTTCCACATGCCCAACCGCGATCTGTTCATAAAAAGCCGCAAGTGCACCGGCAAAGGTCGTCGTCGTATCACCATGCACCAATACGATATCCACACGCTCTTGCCGCATCACTTCCTGTAATCCCAAAAGCGCCCTTGTCGTTACATCTGCCAAACTTTGTCCCTGCTTCATAATGTTCAGATCATGATCCGGAATGAGATCAAATGCGCGCAGCACCTGATCCAGCATTTCCCGATGCTGCGCCGTTACACAAAGCGTACAGTCGATCTCTTCACGCCGTTTTAATTCCTTTACCAGCGGCGCCATCTTGATGGCTTCCGGTCTTGTCCCAAACACACACATTACTTTGATCTTTCGCATGCGCCGCCTCCTTACTTCAATCGTTTTACTTCTCTTACAAAACGGATATTATTTTTCAAAAAACGCTTCATGCGCTTCGGTTCCTTGCCGATGCGATACAGCCATTCCATGCCATGATCGACAAAGAAATCCGGCGCCCGCCGCTTCGTACCGCTCAAGACGTCAATACTGCCGCCGACCCCGATAAAGATGCCCGATGAAAACTGATCCAAATACTGATAAAGCAAAAGTTCCTGCGCAGGAACACCTAATGCCGCCAATACGATATCCGCCTGCTCCTTACGGTTCTCAAGCAGGGCCGCTTCCTTATCCGCAACATAGCCGTTGATCAGTTTAGTGACGATGATCTGCGGATAGTGCTTTTCGATCTGCCTTGCAAAGCGATCCAGTACCTCCTGCGTACAGCCAAGCACCATGAGCTTTTTATGACAGCGGTTTGCCTCTTCCAACAAATGCGCAACTACATCTACGCCCGCAATTTTCTCCACCGATCGTTTCCCGATGCGATGACAGGCCTTTACCACGCCGATGCCGTCGGCAATGATCTCTGTACGCTCATCTAATAACATCGCGGCAATTCTCACTGAATCCAAGGAAGCCATGATGATCTCCGGATTGGCAGTTACAATAAAGCGCTTCTCTCCATGAATCAAACTTTCGCTCAATTCCTGAAAAAAAGCCTGTTTCCGATCCTGATATACTTTTTCCAGTATTTTCTTCATCCAATCACCAGTTAGATTATATCATAAGTCATGCCATTATCCCAATAGCTTCCAAGACAGATTGTAAAAGAAACATTGCTTCATGCTTTTATAAGGGGATGAGAACAGATAAAAAGTCCGGCATCCTTGGTGATGGTAAGCGCGCCCTGTTCTTGAATCTGTGTTTCGATAAACTGTTTGAACTGCGGCACATGATTGCCGATGATCTCGTTTTGGTTGCCATGACAACTCAAAATATAATCGACCAGCGGCTGTGCCTGATCTACGACCAGCTTATCTTCATAACGCACGAACTGTACCTGTGCAAAATGCTCCTTTAACAGCGCATGGCCGTTTTCTAAGCCAAAGCGTTCATATAAGCATTCATCAGATAATGAGATCCGCTCATCAAATGCCTTTGCCAGTTCGCTCAATTCAGCCATATGTGCTTTGCCATACGTACTGCAATATAAAATGCCCTGTTTTCCCAAGACCCGCGTGATTTCATGCAGGCAGCTCTGCACATCCTTCACATAAAACAGCATATGATTGGCGATCACCGTATCAAAGTAAGCATTCTTAAAAGGGATCTGTTTGGCATCAATGACAAGATAACTGAAATCATCGCCGGCGATCTGCTTGGCCTGTGCCAACATGCCTTCAGAAATGTCAGACAGAAAAAACTCCCGGTTGCGCACATTGATCTTATGATGCTCCCACAGTTTGCCATTCCCGCATCCCAGCTCCAGCAGTTTATTCACCTTGGAAAAATCGATCTGCTGATAAAGCCAGTCAAACCAGTGGACCGGGCTGATCGAATAACGCTCATGCAGGTGAATGCGCACATTGAGGTTGGTCGCATCTTTATAATGCGAGATGATTTTTTCTTCTTGCGTCGTCTGTCGAATCAGCGCCGCGATTCGTTCTGCATTCAGTTCCTGCTTCTCCAATAAGGAAATCCCGGTACGCAAAGAATCCTTTAACCCTTTTAAGTGAGCCAGACGCTGATCAATGAAAGCGATCTGTGTTTCAAAGGATTCTTTCAGCGTATGACGATCCTCATTCAAGATCATCGGAAAGATTTCTTCCAAAGAAAATCCCAGCTGCTTGTAAAAAACGATTTTTTGCAGTTGGATCAAATCATCATCACTGTATTTGCGATAGCCATTTTCCATGATCAAAGACGGCTTCAATAAGCCGATCTTGTCATAATAGCGAAGGGTACGCTGGGTAACATTTGCCAGCTTCGCAAATTCACCGCTGAAATAGTATCGTTTCATACTGCTATTATAGCGATGATCGTTCATTTTGACTACCGAAAAATATGTTTTTTTCAAATCCATTTCGCCTGTTTTCGAAGCGATCACACCATTTCTTTCTTCACCAAAAAAGGTGAAGCACACCTTTCTCATGCCTTCACCTATATTGATTCGATTCTATTCGGCAATTTCTTTCAGATAGCGGGATAAAGCGTCCTGCCAGCTCGGCAAACGGGTAAAACCATGTTTATCCAGTTCACTGCGATTCATCCGGCTGTTTTTCGGACGTTTTGCTTTTGCCGGGAAAGCGTCGCTGTCGACCGGTGTTACGGCAACATCCATTTTAGCCTGTTTGAAGATCTCACAGGCGAACTCATACCAGCTGCAAAGTCCTTCATTGGTCGCATGATAGATTCCATAAGCATCGGTTTGGATCATATCGACGACCAGCCGCGCTAAGTCATACGTATAGGTCGGTGAACCGATCTGATCATTGACAACACTGACGGCACCTTTTTCTTTTCCCAGCCGCAGCATCGTCTTGATAAAGTTATTGCCGTTTTTCCCAAATACCCAAGCAATGCGAACAATGAAAAATTTTTTCAGCTTTTCCACTGCCAATTCTCCTTCGTATTTGGTCTGCCCATATACATTCAACGGATGTCTTTCATCGTATTCTTCCCAAGGGCGTGTTCCCTCTCCGTCAAATACATAATCTGTTGAAAAATACATCATCGGAATATCCAGCTCTGCACACACTTTGGCGATATTGGCAGTTCCTTCCGCATTGACTTTACGGCAGACATCGACCATTTCCTCAGCTTTGTCTACCGCCGTCCACGCAGCGCAGTGTACCACCGCATCATAATGACCGCTTTTGATCACTTGATCGACTTGCGACGCATCGGTAATATCCATTTCTTCAATATCAACACCGACTGCCTCGATACCGCGTTGCTCTGCCTCATTGACGACATCATATCCCAGCTGTCCTTTTACTCCGGTTACTAAGATCTTCATATTAAACGCGTCCTTTTTCTTTATACATTTTATCAAAATAATTTTGATATTCCCCGCTTAAAATGTTTTCCCACCATTCCCGATTATCCAAATACCACTGGATCGTCTGCTGAATACCGGTGTCAAAGTTATATTTCGGTTTCCATCCCAGTTCGGTTTCTAATTTGGTCGGATCAATGGCATAGCGCATATCATGTCCTTTGCGGTCCGCCACATATTTGATCAGGGATTCCGGTTTGTTTAACGCATGCAGGATCGTCTTTACGACTTCCAGATTGGTTCTTTCATTATGACCGCCGACATTGTAGATCTCACCTTCTTTGCCTTTGCGAATGATCAGATCAATGGCAACACAGTGATCATAGACATGCAGCCAGTCGCGGACATTTTCTCCGGTACCGTAAACCGGCAGGCTTTCATCAGCAAGCGCTCTTGAGATCATGAGCGGGATCAGCTTTTCCGGGAAATGATAAGGTCCATAGTTATTGGAGCAGCGAGAGATCGTGACCGGCAGCCCATATGTGCGATGATAGGCCAATACGAATAAATCAGCGCTTGCCTTTGCCGAACTGTAAGGGCTGGAAGTATGAAGCGGTGTCGTTTCGGTAAAGAACAGATCAGGACGATCTAAAGGCAGATCGCCATATACTTCATCTGTCGATACCTGATGATAGCGCTTGATGCCATACTTTACACAGGCATCTAACAGTGTCGTTGTTCCTAACACATTGGTCTTGACAAAAATTTCCGGGTCTTCGATGCTGCGATCCACATGTGATTCCGCCGCAAAATTGACGACTACGTCAAAGTGTTCTTTTTCAAACAGATCAAAGATAAACGCGCGATCGGCAATATCACCTTTCACAAAACGGTAGTTAGGCTTTCCTTCCACCGGCTTGCAGGTTTCTAAATTGCCCGCATACGTTAATTTATCCAGATTGACGATCATATCATCGGGATAGTTTTCTACCATGTAATGTACAAAGTTGCCGCCGATAAAGCCGGCGCCTCCGGTTACTAAATATTTCATATCACTATTCTCCTTCCCATACAAACTGATTGTTTGCTTCTTCTAAAGTAGGTCCGTTTTTATCTTTCTCACTTAAGACCGGTTCTATTCCATTTAACAAAGAACCCCAGTCCACCTGTACACTCGGATCATCGTAGCGCATGCCGCCCTCTGATTCTTTGTTATAGACATTGTCTACTTTATAGCGGAATTCCACATCCGGCGTCAAAGTCAAAAAGCCATGTGCAAAGCCCTGCGGTATGAAAAACTGGCGATGATTTTCCGCACTGAGCTCCACGCTGACCCACTCGCCGTAAGTAGGACTGTTCTTGCGAATATCTACTGCCACATCGATGACTTTGCCTTTACTGCAAGATACCAGTTTGGATTGTGCATAGGGCGGATTTTGCCAGTGTAAGCCGCGCAGGGTTCCCTGCTGCGCTGAAAAAGACATATTGTCCTGTACGAAATCGACACAGATGCCCAGCGCTTCATATTTCGGTTTTGAATAGGTTTCGCAGAAATAACCGCGGTGATCCCCGAACACATCGGTTTCAATGATCAAAACACCGGGAATCTTGGTTTCGATTACTTTCATGCTTTCACTCCCTTATCGACATATTTGCGATCCATGATCTTTTTCAGATAAGCGCCGTACTGGTTTTTCTTATAGATCTCATAGGTTTCTTCTAATTGCTTCAAATCGATCCAGCCGTTGTCAAAGGCAATTTCTTCTAAGCAGGCGATCTTGCGGTGCTGATGCTCTTCGATCGTCTTTACAAAATTGGTGGCATCTACCAATGATTCATGTGTACCGGTGTCTAACCAAGTAAAGCCATCACCTAGCAGTGTTACATCTAAAGCGCCGGTTTCTAAATAGATGCGGTTTAGATCGGTGATCTCCAATTCACCGCGTGCGCTCGGCTTTAAGTTTTTCGCATATTCCACTACTTTGTTATCATAGAAATATAAGCCCGTTACCGCATAGTTTGATTTCGGGTTCACCGGTTTTTCCTCTAAGGAAACCGCTTTGCCGTTTTCATCGAATTCCACGACGCCGAAGCGTTCCGGATCTTCTACATAGTAGCCGAAAACCGTTGCGCCGCTTTGTTTAGATGCGGCTGCGCGCAGACGTTTGGTAAGTCCGTGCCCATGGAAAATGTTATCACCTAAGATCATCGCGCAGCTGTCGCTTCCGATAAAATCGGCGCCGAGGATGAAAGCCTGTGCCAAGCCATCCGGTGAAGGCTGAACGACATATTGCAGTTCTACGCCGAACTGGTGTCCATCGCCTAGTAATTCCCGAAAGCGCGGCGTATCATCCGGAGTAGAGATGATCAAGATCTCACGGATGCCGGCGCTCATTAAAATGCTCATTGGATAATAAATCATCGGTTTGTCGTAAATCGGCAGCAGCTGTTTGCTTGTTACTTTGGTTAGTGGATATAAGCGGGTTCCACTGCCGCCTGCTAATATGATTCCTTTCATATCAGTACCTCCTGTATACGGATAAAGAATAAACCATGACGTTACGTCATGGTCAAGTGATAAATAAAGAAAAGATCAGTTTGCTTCCAAATCACTTCTTTTTTATAAGAATGTTACTCTAATAAATCCTCCATAGAGCAATGCAGCCGATTGGCAAGTGCGTAAACCGTGATCGCTGAAGCTTTTTTTATATCCTTTGCCCCTTGCTCATACTGCTGGATCATTCTAAGGGCAACACCTGTCTGCTCTGCCAATTCTTTTTGCGTGTATCCCTGCAACAACCGATATTTCTGTAACTTTGATCGATGCGGTTGGCGGCTGATGCGTTTTTCCATGACGTCCGTAAATTTATGAACCGACGCTTCATGCAGAGAACTGTATAAATTGATCAGATCTGTTACTGTAATATAATAAGACAACTGCTTGAAAGTCATACCGGAATACCACTGATAATATGCTAAAATCCAGCCGCACCAATATGCTTCTGCATAATCATAAAACACTTCCCGCTTTTTTTCATGATGCACTAATCCGCATTCGGAAAGCAGTTCTAAGACCAATTCCGCTCCTGTTCGTCCTGCTACATATTTAGGATTGCCCTTTTCAAACTGTTTGCCGACATGTGAAACAAAAAGCATGGCATAAAAATCAGATAATGCAATATCACATGTATTTTGTGCATATTCAAAAGCTTCTCCTAAAATACACATCGCATCGTGCACATAACTTTCATCGTAAGCGTGGATCATTTGGCAGTACCTCCTCTTTGATCATATCTCTCATATACAGACCATCTATATCATCTTGCAAAATCACTTTTCTAAATGCAAGCCGCGCTTCTTGATCGCGCTTCATTCGCTTTGCATAATAGATCGATTCATCTACTGGATAAAAGGATACGAAGCAAAGATGTTGAAATGCTTTTTGTGATTTCAAAACATATTGTTTGCCTAACTCCCCTAGTGCCATTGCATAGTTTAGTTGTTTTAATGAAATCTCATTACTTAAAAAAGAACGTACAAAACTAAAATAAGAATCGTCTGCGCGATACCCGATGATCATATCATATTCCGAAATATCGATTAAATAGTTTTTTCTCAACCATGCAGCACCTTTTTCCATGATCGGTGTTCTTAAATCAACTTTGCGATGTTCCATCAGCAATGCAAGCCAGTGTAAAACGGTATATTCTGAACCGGATAAATCACAAATATTTAAGTCATCTGTATCAATCTCATATTCATTCACATAACCATCTGTTCCTTCAGTACATGCCCATTCTTTTGCCAACTCCATGTATCTTGTGCAATAAAATCCCTTGCCATAATCATTATAACTTTTCCCTTTTTCCAAAACTGGTTTCTGCGCGATTTCCGCAGACCCATGATAAAAAATTACTTTATTCATTGTCTCTCCTCCGTATATATTAATTGCTTCATTTGCATCTATATTATATCTCTATAGAGATATAATAGCAATAAATCTGTCACTTTACTTCATTAAGAAAAAAGGATTGCTTCCTACCATTTATTTTTTCCAGCTGCACTGTTTTCGAACACACGTGTTTATCAAATGCCTTGTTTCCTAAGCCACATACGAAAATAACCCTATATCGAAACATATCACAATGTATATGCCTAGACACAGGGTTATTTACTTTATCATAAAGTCATACTATGTTTACAACAAATGATCTGCATATTTTTTCGCCATTTCATACCACTGGTACAGTGATTCTCCCATGATTGCACCGCAAGATTCCCGATACATTGCCCATACAAACCAATAATATGCAATGATTGCCGTATATGCCATATAATGGAAACATCGCTGTTCATTGTAGTCTTCTTTCAGATAGGCACGAATAAATTGCTCTGCCTGATCAAACTCGTACATAGCATCGACGATATAATAACCAATATCAATACCGGGATCAGAATATCCGGAATATTCCCAGTCAATTAAGATCACATCTTCATCTGCTTTGATCATCCAGTTAGGCCGATACGTATCCCCATGACAAAAACACTTTTTCACTCCGTCCGCTTTTGTCATTTGATACAGCTTCCCAATCTTTTCTTTCAATGGATAAAAAGTGTGAAAGCAAGAAGGATCTTTTTTTACCAGCAGTTCTTCCATTGTCAACGCGTCTTCCCAAGGACGCATACCATAATCAACTGAAACCGGAATTGCGTGCAGCCGTCGCAGCACTGCCAAAATTTTCTCAGTATCATCAAAGTTTTGATAGTCCGGTTCGCGAAAAGAAGGAATATAAATCGAGATCTTCCAGCCCTCGTTTATATCCATATACACATAAGTCGGATCAAAGCCCCATTCTTTTGCGATTTCCAGCGAGCGTTTTTCATGACTTCGATTGATAATATTTTCTGTGCCATCACCGGGATGCCGATAAATATAATCTACGCCATCTATTTGAAAGATGAAGGAAGTGTTGGTCATTCCTTCTTCAACCTTTCTAAAATGACAGATCTTAGCTTCTTCACAATGAAACACCGACTGAATGTTACTGATGATCTTACTTTGGGTATGATGGATATACTGTTCATCAAATTTACGCAGTTCATCAAAATAATCAAACTCAAAGATAACATTCGCTGCATACTCTTTCAAATAAAACGGCGGCAGTTCCGGTAAATGATCCTTTACCAGCCATTCCCAAAACAAAGAATCATACATGCCGATGCTTCGATCCGCTTCAGCAAGTTCAAGAAACTTAGACGCAAATGGCTTTTGCCAAAAGGCATGTCCCATTAAAATCAAGCCTTCGGCTTTCCCTTTCTTCATTTCCACAATACGCATTTGTTCATCAGTTTCCACGTACATTTCATTTGTTCTATCCCGTACCGTCACTCCCGCATAAAATGACTGATATTCATACTGATGGAAAGGGTTATCCATGAAATAATTATCACAGGAACAAATATAGGTATTCTTCATTTCATTCCGTGCCAGATACAGACTTTCGATATTGTTTTTTATATTATAGGCCGCATTAAAAATGAATTTCACTTGATACTTCTCCTTTAAGTAAAAAAACATTTCCTTCTTATAGCCTAATACAACGGTAATATCTTTGATTCCGGCTTCCTGTAATTGTTCGATCTGCCGATCGATCAAGCGTTTTCCTTTTACTTCATATAAACCCTTCGGCTTTTCCAGCGATAAAGGGACAAATCTTGTAGAAGCACCGGCCGCCATAATAATGGCATTGTCTACCCGATAAGGCTCCAGCGCCTGTATTCCCGCAGCTGTGATCTTTCCGCTGTGACGATCAATATATCCTTTCCCAACCAAACGTTCATAGGAAAGCGAATCTGAAAGTATTTGTGTCAAAGCCACTTCCGGCAATTCATTTTTTCTTTCGGTCCCTCTCTCATATAAATGATTCAAGATCGTAAACTCTGCTTTTGTCATGATAGAATCTCCTAATCTGCTAAAATATTCTATACCTTTCCTTTTTTGAGTAATCCTGATAAAACTGTTTTTACTACATTCATCTTACAGCTTTTATACGGTTCTCCATTCAGGATCAGTCCTTCTACCTGTAGATGATGCAATTCTTCTTTTTTCATCGCATATGGATTGTGCGATAAAACCGTCATATCTGCTATTTTCCCACATTCCAGACTGCCTCTTTCGGTTTCATCAAAGCAGGCATAATAACCGTTGTAAGTACACATTCTAAGTGCCTGATGTATAGTGATCGCCTCTTCTTTATGATTCACTGCTTTTGCCATCCAGTCAATCGGATTTGGATCTGTGCATGGTGCATCAGAGCCGGCTGCTAATACAATGCCATTTTCCATAAAGGTACGCAGCGGATTTAACCGCTTTACCCGTTTCTTTCCCATAATGCTTTCTAAATATGAATCCGGCTCTTGCTTCCAGTCAATAAAGGCGCTTTGCACCAGTAGTTGAATCTGATATTCTTTACAAATCGTCATGCCGGTTTCTGTCGGCAGACATGCGTGAATGATTCCATGGCGATGATCTTTTCTAGGATAGTCATCCAACGCTGCTTTCAAGGCACGACACGCCTGATCAAACGCTTGATCACCGATTGCGTGCAGTTCGATTTGTAATCCTTCTCGATTTGCCTTTTTACAAAATGCAATGATTTTCTTATCACTGTAATATAAAACGCCGTTGCCACCCTCCTCATCTGTATACGCTTCATTCATCGCCGCATCATGAGAACCGAAGCAACCATCCAACGCACAGGCAAAGCAACCGCCGATCCGCGGCAGTTTTCTGCTATGCGCAGCTTTTGTATCGAGTGACTGGGGAAATACTCTGATTTGAAAACCGTTTTGCAAAGACTGCGCAAACAGCTTTTCTAAAGTGATATCTAAATCTCTTTTGAATCCGACACCGCTTACCGTATGGATACAGCCGATTCCTCGCTTCGCCTGAAAATCTAACGATTCCTGCATATTACGAATCAGATCGACTAACGACAGTGAATTAGTGATATAATTGGAAAATGCGAAAAACGCTTCTTGATTCATTTCGCCGCTTTCCTCATGATAGCCGCGCAGATGCTGTACCTTATCCTTCATTTTACCGAGCAGCTTGGAGTTAACAACACAGGCATGTCCATCGTATTTTACAACCATTACTTCCTGTTGCGCGCAAACGGCATCTAATTCACTGCGCGAAATCAGTCTTTTCTCCTCAACTGAATAAGGAGAAGCACCAAATACGATCAGGGTCTTCGCCTTTTTCGACTTTGCGAACGCTTTGATCATTTCCGCAATCTCTCGATTAGAGGTCGCCCCCATGACATTCAAGCCGCTATGGAAGGTAGAAAAAGAAGCAAAATGCTGGTGCGTGTCCACAAAAGCAGGAATCAGTGCTTTCTCTTTCAAATCTATTATTTCCGCGTTCTGATACTGCTTTGGCAATTCATTTCCAACATAGATGATTTTTCCCTTATCTTCCACCAAGTATCTTACCACATCATCATTCGCATTGACTGTAATAATCGTTCCGCAATAGCACTTCATACAATGTCCTCCCTTATTTCTCTGTCTGCATGTTTCGATAATGCGGATCTATTTCAGCCAGTTCATAAAAATTATCAATTTCCATAATATCTGTTTTTCTGCATTGTCTGATTTCTACTTGATAATGTTCTTTATATAAAACCAATGGAATGAACTCCCAAAACAGATCATAGCCTTTTTCTAAAGCATAAGCCGCTTCCCAATCCTTGACCAACTTTCTGCAATCTGCTTCATTCCAATATGTAATTTCATACTGATTAAAGCAGTTCGTGCCACCTTTGCGATAATGCGAGGCATAGCCGTTTACAAAATCAAAGCACCAATCATCTGTTTCCAAAGCATAGGAAGCAAGATAATTGCTTTGATAATGGTATTTTTTAATAATCGCAGGATTAGATAGCAAAAGATCGCCTGCACAGATATAACAGTTGCGAATTTTCTCCTTTGCCAACAGCGCCGAAGAGATATTGTTTTCTGTCTCATATCTGTCGTTGTCAATGAATGTTAAGAACGGATACTTAACCAGCAATTCATCAAATTTATCCTTCAAATAGCCTCTTACGATCGTAATGTCATAAATTCCCTTGCTTACCAGCGCGTCAAGCAGACGATCAATGATCCTGACTCCATTTACCATGACCAAAGGCTTTGGTGTATCCAGTGTGGCCGGCACCATCCGAGAACCAAAACCAGCAGCAAAAATTACAGCTCTTTCCACACGATACGGCTCCAGACTAGCCAAACCGCTTTCCGTGATTTCCAAAGCATTGTCTTCTGCTTGTGCAAGCAAGTGATTTTCTAATAGGAAAGTTTGTTCTTTTATGACAGCTGTTCCCGATATAGCTAAGGCGTCTGCTAATTCTCTCCAAGAATAGTGTTTTTTTCCATGCTCTTCTATATAAGAAAGCAATTCAAATTGGCAGCGATTCAGTTCCATCATTCATCCTCCCTATACGCATTTATCGATATAAGCGCAATAATTGTTCTTTGGTAATGGTCAATGAAAATACTTTATGATGCGGCTGTTTGGCTACTTGTTCATACCAATTATAAACTTCATCTATATGCGGTGTTGCAACATGAAACAGCACGGCCAAATCTTTAATGATTTTTAGTCCATATGGAAAATCGGCAGTAAAATAGCGAGACTCCCAATCCGGGATCCAGCCATCTCCGTCTACTGCCTTTTTCATCGGGGAAGTCAATCCTTTGAACGCTTTGATCGATGTGATTTTTTCTGTCATCGCCCTTACACTGTGACTTTCATAATAATCTTGCAGCGACGCAACACTTGTTAAATCTAAAGGAATGGTATCGCATAATGTTTGTAGTTCTTGATCACAGTCAATGAGCATTTGTGAAGAGGCGTCATCCCACTCTTCGTAAAACAAGAAATTTCGTGGATACTTCATACCTTCCCGATAGTTTTTGAACATTGTATACAATCTTGTGGTATGCAAAATCGGATTAGAAGGCGTTAAAGTAACCGAAAGATAATTATCCAAAGGAACACATGGCATTTCAAGGACCGCGGCTACCTCATTGCAGATCATTTGCGTCATAGAAGCGGGAATCACACCGATGCGCAGTTCTGCTTTTCTTCCCAATTCATATACAGAATGTCCATATTCCTTTAAGCGGGCAACACTGTGCACTCTTTGAAAGCCGATGAAGGTACAGCCTTTTTGAATAAACTGATAAAAAGCAAACTCAGCACCGCCGGTACCGGGAACAATACCGATCTTATGCTTACTTGTCACATATGGCAGCATTTTCTCCGCCATGTTTTCAAATGTCTGTGCCGGTGTTACCACCCAAACATATTCCGCATCAGCAAGCGCTTCTTCCATATTATTGGTTATTTTATGAAGCACTGCTGTTTTCAATAATTCTTCTTCGGCATTATATACTTTGATTTTTTGACTCCAGCGTTCCGGCTTCGACGTATATAAAGTTACATGATGCCCTTTGTCCGCATATTCCGCGGCCATTAACGTGCCGATATTGCCTCCGCCGATAATAGTTACTTTCATTTCGATCACTCCTACCTTTCTTTTTTATATGAACCGATGAATACAAGCAACAACAAAAATGCGATGAAAGAAATCGATACCAGATATAAAGTCGCTGCCCCCTCTACATTGAACTGTTTTGTTACAGGAACTGCCAGCAACTGCATGACAATGCTCACAAAGATATATATGAACAACATAAATTTCTGTTTTCGCATCACTGTTATCAGATAATTTACCAAGACCACAAAGCAGTTCATTCCCCCAGCAAGCAACAATATCATTAATGACAATTTATAATTGGTCAGATCGATATTGTAGATAAAGCTTAGAACCTCAATCCCCAATAAATATCCACCAGCCATGACAATTACTGTCAAAAAGATGATATATGTAATATTTTGAAAAACGATGCGCTTAAACTGATGAAGATTATGCTCATTCCAAAACAACGCAATTCTTCCATACAGCGGCAAAAACACAAACATTCCCAACATATTGATTACCGAAGAGGGCATGAAGATCACACCGTAGATCGCCTGTATTTCTTCATTTAACACAAGTTCTATCGCATTTTTCGGGATCGATATGATCAAGTTCGTAAAAAACGCACTTGCACAGATTGGAAAACACACATATGTCAATCTCATAATTTTTTTGATATCGAAACGCCAGATCTTTTCTCCTGATCGTATCGTCAATTTATAATCGAAGAAATAAAGCCACAACAAACCATATACAGTCGCCGCTAAAATCGATATGTTCAACTTTCCGCCGACAAGGAGCAATCCAAGAAAAAGAAGATCGGAAACCGATGTTCTCACAACCGTAGATTTTCCGGATATATGCAATTTATTATGAAATTGAAAGTTACCGGCAAAGGCGTCTGCAAGCACTTCCGGGATCACAAAGAACGTAAGCAAAAAAGCAATTTGCGTCTTATAAGCATTCAACCGCAACAGATAAGCATAGATTGCGCAGCCGATTAGCATAAACACGATATACAGCACTTTAGATGAAAAGTAATCGCTGAATGAAAACTCTTTTTTTATATCGGAAACCTGATAATTGCGTGTTCCAAACCGCCCCACCGTCAGCAATAACTGACAAATCGTCCAGCCGATCGCAAATACGCCGCCTTCAAACGCTCCCAAAGTCCGCGTAACCAGCAAAAGCAATAAAAACGACGATGCGGAACTGCATAAACAGCCTGCCGTATACCAAATCGTGTTATCTTTCAAACTGACTTTTTTATTGAGCAGCCGATCATAAAAATCATTCATCGTAATCACCAAACTCTATTTTATACGGATAATGATTCACTTGCAATTCCACCGGCGGCATTTCCATGTATTTTTCGCCGTAAAATATAGTCAAAAACTTCTCTACCTGATAAATCACATTTACCTCGATCTCTTCATACTTCATTTTTCTTAACGGAAAAATATCATCCGCCACTGAGAAAACGCCGATTTCTGTCCGATATCCGCCGAAATGGGCAACATAAGCGCTGTCTTCATGACTTGCCGACATCGCATATCGCATCATTTTTTTATAGATGCTGGATGCTTTGATTCGAAACAGATTCAAAAAATGATGAATCACGATACAAGCAGCATGATAAAGCTTTCCTTTCAGCCCTTTTGCCGGAATATTCGGATTTGCGGTTCCCTTCAAAAACAACAACTTACCTAAAAGATAGGTATAGTGAAACTGTTTTTTTCTGATCTTTGGATCATTGCTTACCTTATCGTAGATAAAAATATCCATGTTGATGCCTGTATGACACTTCAGATCCTTTGAATATTCACTGATAAAAGTCGTGTCCTTGCGCTGTAAATGAGTTACTCTGCTCGCAAACGCTTCGTTATGAAGCGGCGTTAAAATCTCTAGATTTTCTATTCCCTCTTTCGCAAACAATTCTAAAAATCTTTCATATTCCGGTCTCAGCATGCCTACATCAATGTCGTCATCCCATGGAATAAAACCGTGATGACGCACTGTTCCTAGCGCTGAACCATAAGTCATAAAATAATGTAAATCATGTTTGTCACAGAAAGAAATAAACGATTTCAGAATGCCCAACTGTACTTCTTGCACTCTTTTCAGTGTTTCATCGTCATAACCCTTTGAAATTCCCATTGTGCTTCTCCTCTCTAGCTTGTTTGATTTTGTATGATTTCCATGATCTTACGATATGTGATTTCCCAAGTAAAATGAGTTTTGATTCTTTCTTTCGTAAGCTGAATTGCCTTGCGATAGTCCTCCTCTTTAAGATTTGGCAGAGCGGAAAGCGCCCTTGCAATATCTTCTTTTCGATTGTTTGGTAAAATCATTCCGTATGTATCGTCTAATATTACTTCCCGAATACCGCCGACATCTGATGAAATGATGTAACACTCACAGATTCCCGCTTCTAAAACAGAAGTGGAAAAGCCCTCCGAATCTGATGGTAATATGAAATAATCTGATTCGCTTAACAATGCAATTACCTCTTTGAAAGATAATCTGCCCAGTAGATGTATTTGTGCACCGGCATATGCCTGCGCGGTATTTTCCAAGATTCCCTCTCCCGCAATACAAAGATGCAGATGCTTTGGTAAAACCGCTTGAAACGCCGCCAATAGCTGCAAAATTCCTTTTTCTTGAACTAGACGACCGGTAAAAGTAATGACCCGATCTTGTTTTGGAATATGCAGTTTTGTTTTAACTGCTTCCTTTTTTTCCTGTATGATCGCTTCAATCTCATCATCGGCAACAGCGTTGTATAACACCCCTTGCGCATGAATATGAAAATGCTCCAGCCACTTTCCACTGTTTTTTGATACGGCATAAAAAGTATCACATTTTTTCTTTACTAAATAAGTTAAAGCGTGTTCATATGCAGCGCCGATCACATCTAACAGTTTTACATTTACGCTTAGATGCGCAGTACCATGTTCAATCACCATGCAGGGAATATGTTTTTTTCTCGCAAAATTCACTCCATACAAAGAATGCAGATAGAAACGAGTATTGACGATGACATAATCGAATTCTAAGCGATTGATCTCTTTTTTCAGCTTCGCATTTGCCCGGTTCTTTTTAGCGATCGGATATCTTCCCTGAATAAAATCAAATGCATCAAATCTATATACAAGAATACCATCAAAATCAGCTGTTCTATCCCAACCACCGAGATTACAGGTAATAACAGATACCTGATGCCCCTCAGCTATCATTTTTTTTGCTAAGTGATAAGTATAATTTTCAACACCGCCCATATGAGGCAAAAACTGAGCGGAAAAAATCGCAATCTTCATATTCGCGTCTTCCTTTACTTATTCCTGTTTTTATATTCATGCAAACTTAGTTTCTGTATCAGTTCCTTGTTTCGCTCCTTTAATAAAGATATGGTAATAGACTGATAGAACAGCAATAAATATAAAAAGAAGATAAACAAGCACAAGATAAAGTTGCTCGGTGATTGAAATCCCAAAAATTTTGAGATCCATGACGCAATTTTCGGAAAAATACTGAATACCAGTAACAGCAGCGCCCATAAGATCCACACAAGCGCATCATCAATATTCAGTTTATGCTTGCGAATCTTACTGACTACAAAAAGAAAGATAAAGAAACTCGCAATCAAGAAAAATAACTGTAAAGATGTTTTCATGGCATTTACCTCACCTTTCTAAATGGCTGTATCATAAAAATTGAAATCGCCATTCTTGACATATATTTAATCGTATTGGATAAATTCAGATAGGATTCACCGAACTCTCTATCCCGCATCGTAACCTGTACTTCTGTTATTTTCCGCTTTTTTCGCAGCATGTAAACCAGTGTATCCGGTTCCGGGGGATTGTTCATATCATTTGCATAATCGGCAATACATCTTTTCCCATATGCCCGCAAACCGCTGGTAGGATCTTTTATCGTTTTACCGGTTACAAGCTTGATTGAAAAGGCAATCAGTCTGCTTCCCAGCATTCTTGCGGTAAAGGGCTTCTTCTCACTTACAAAGCGTGAACCAATCGCAATATCATTGCCCGCTTCGATCGCTTCCACCAGCTTTGCAACGGCTGAAGCGGGATGCTGCCCATCGCCGTCAAACTGAATCGCAATATCGTAATCATATTCAAGCGCATACTTGAAACCGGTCTGCACCGCACCGAATAACCCCTGATTCATAAATCCATAAATACAATTAAAGTGATTTTTTTCTATGATCTCTCTTGTATTGTCTTTTGATCCGTCATCTACAATCACATAATCGATCCCTTTTGCGTTTTCCTGAATATCTTTTATCACATTTTCGATATTCAATGCTTCATTGTATGAAGGTATCACTAATAAAGTCCTCATATTTATCCCTACCTTAATTTCATCAACCAAAACATTCTCTGTGTTCCATTTTCAAAAGTCATAACACACTCTTTATTATACCCTAATAATTCTTCATATTGTTTTTCATCGCCAATCAAAATGTAGTCAATTTCTCTTTTTTTCACGATTATACTTAATTCTGAATATGTTTTCTCACCTCTGAAATAATCAAGAGCCGTGTCATACTCAGTTTGTGTTAAGCCACATCCGCCTCTCAATGACGTTTCAATTCTATTAGAAGCCATGACAAACCCCATTGAATCTAGTTCGGTATTATCATACGAGTAGGATTCTGCAAGAAGCAATTTATAATTTCCATAATCCAATGTTTCAAAATATTTGCCAGTTTCTGAAATAAGGTTTGGAATCATCTGATCATTGTGTAACAGTCTTGAAATCGAATATCCGTCTTTATTGACGCCGGAACCCAGATATTCATACAACTTAAAGCGTTCGATATTTTTAAGCCAATAAACGACCGTCATTGTCAAACAAACTGCCGCAAAATATGCAATCCATTTAGTAAGGCTGATCCTCTCAACTGTTTTAACCAAAATAACCCCTATAAAAAACAGCAACATGTGCTCAACCGAAGCAATCGTTCTGAGCGTTACAAAAAACAGATCAAAGGAAGTAATCGCAAGTAATTGTTCAAAAATATTCAGTCGCAAAAACAGATAAAATAGCGTAACCGCAAGTATCAGATATCTTCCTATACTGTCTTTACATAAAGGAAATGTAGCTAACAGAATGATAAAGCCATATGCGAAAAAAGCTCCGTCATTGATATATGCAATGAAAAACGATTCTCCTTCGGCAATGCTAGGCAACGCATTTTTGTCTATAAGGCTCACAGATAAAACAAGTCCCAGCAATAGCCCCCCCGATAAAGCAGCCGATATTTTTCTGCTTCTTATAGATGTTTCCCGATATACGATCCAGATTTTTATAAATATCAAAATAAGAAACATAAGTATTCCTATTTGTATAAAAATAGATGAAAATGATAACATAACCAGATAAATCATTCCCATGAATATAATTTTTCTGAAATCTATTTTTTCCAATAAGTCTTTGGCAAATAATAAAATCGTAGGAATTGCTGTCACTCTCACAACAGAACCACCATAAAATATTGCTGTCTGAAACTGCCAGCCATCATACATATGTATAAATGATTCTACATTCAGATAACCAAACGGAATAATAAAGACAACAAACGGCAATAACACATATTGAGACAAAGCCGTTTCCTTCCCCGCAAATACCTCTGCTAAAGCATAATACACAAGCAATACTAAAATGTAATTATGTATCACCATAGTAGCTCTGCAAAAAAAGGGAACAGAGATATGAAATAAAGTCGCAAAATATCCATATCCTAATTCATATGTATTCAATAATCTTTCCAAACCTACCGTTTCGGTCGTAAGCGCGCCGTTGAAGTAGTTTTCATTCAACACCGCCGGTGATTGTATCAAATGAACGATCTTTCCGATATAGTAAGGGTCATCATAGTTCATAGAATAATACGGCTGCTGATTTGCCATTGATAATATTGAAAAAACAATTACCAGCGCATACAATAACCAGTATTTTCTTAAATGGCGCTTAACAAAAGAAAGCAAATTGTCCCTGTCGAAATCAAAACTCGGTTTTATACCGTTTATTTTTACAATAAGGACTATCAACAGCAAATACGCCGAAGAAATACCGTAAAAGTAGATATTCCAACTCAAACGCAATAATTGAATGGGAAGAGCAACTATAAAATTGATAAAATAGACGGCAATAAACCCGCTGATTATTGACTTGATCACCGTGATGTTTTTATATTTTGCCGATTTTAAGATGATTTTACCTGCATTGTAATAAATGAAAAACATCATCGGCAGATAAATCAAAGACATTCCCCAATTCATTTCAATCACTCCTTACCAAAGACAGATGCGTTTTCCTTTACTTATCTAATACGAACCAAAGTTTATAACTATAATTCGGATTGTAAAAACGATCGTTTTTAATGACGCTCTCCCACTTCTCATACATATAATTCTGCTCTTTCACAAACCGCTTGTATTTTTCGCTGTTAGTATCCATACCTCTAGATTTCGATTCATGATGAATCAGTTCTACCTGCGGCACCAATACGTTAAAATAGCCCGCTTCCAGCAGTTTCAAATTAAAATCAATATCGTTATAGGCAACCGTCAATGTTTCTTCCAAACCGTTTACCTGTTCAAACAACTCTTTACGAACCGCCAGACATGCGGCAGTGACAGCCGAATAATTGTACGGAACACGCAGTCTTCCATAAATGCCTGGATCCTCTTGCTTTGCACCGATATACGCATGTGATGCAACGCCGCCCAGTCCGATGATCACGCCGGCATGCTGTACCGTCATATCCGGATAAAGCAGTTTCGCTCCGACTGCGCCGATATGCTTTTGCATGGCATAGCCGACCATGGTCTCTAACCAATGATCCGTTAAGACTTCCGTATCATTATTCAGCAGTACGATGACTTCGCCTTTTGCCTCTTTGACCGCCAAATTGTTGATCTTCGAATAATTAAATTCCATATTGGCGTCGATCACTTTGAAATTTCGATACGTCGTCCGATATTTCTCAAACATGGCAAAAGTTTCTTCTTTTTCACTGTTGTTGTTTACCAGCAGTACTTCATAATTCGGATAAGTCGTCTTATGAAAGATCGACCACAAACATCTTTCCGTAATATCGGCATAGTCCCGTGTCGGAATAATGATACTGACAAGCGGTTTTTCACTTTCATAGGCAACACGGTAATAATGACTGATCGGATCGATCTCCACCTTTGCGTCAATGCCTCTTCGCTGCAATGCCCGCTCGATTGCCGTTTTTCCTTTATCTGCCGCATAATCCTTGTTGTCCAAAGACATCGACGTGGAACTTTCGATCATTCGCCAATGATATAAGATCTTAGGAATATGATAGATTTGATCCGTGACCTCGCTTATGCGCAAAAACAGATCATAATCCTGCGCCCCCTCTAAACCGACGCTGAAACCGCCTATTTTTTCAATAAGCGTTTTTCTGATGACCGCCAAATGACATATATAATTCATGCTCAACAGTGTGTCCGGCGAATAATCCGCTTTGAAATGGGGATCCTGCCGTTTTCCCTGCATATCCAATTTATCTTCATCACTGTAAATGAAATCAAGATTTCGATTTCGATTCAGCGCTTTTACATTCTCATATAAAGCATTTTCACTCAACATGTCGTCATTATCCACCAGCGCGACAAATTCCCCCTGCGCGATTGCCAAAGCGCTGTTCGTCGCTCTTGAAATATGCCCATTTTCTTCTCGATATACGACCTTAATACGATCATCTTTCCGCTCATAAGCCTTTAAGGTGGCAAGCGTTTCCTGATTGGTGGAATGATCATCTGCAATACAGATTTCAAAATGCGGATAACTTTGCGCAAGGATTGAGTCAATACATGCGGAAAGCAACTCCCCTGAAACATTATAGACCGGTATCAGCACAGAGATCAAAGGCTGATAAGACCACTCTTTCAGCACTTCTGCCTGTTCGTTTTTTAACAGCCATTTTCGATATTCATTCGGCACAAACGGATCATAAAACAATTGATTGGCGCCGTTTCGATAACTCATCATAAAATCATAGCGATATTTCTTCCATAAACGCGGCGGCACTAACAGATGATGCTCTTTCCAGAATAATTTCAAAAATCGTCCGCTCACCGAAAAGAAGATCATCACACTTTCCAGTTTTTGTCGAATGATGCCGATTATTTTGAAAACGATCCTTTTCAGGAAATAATTGCGATAGCGCAAAAGCGAGATTTCCCGTTCTTCTTCCACGATCTTTACTTCCACCGATTTGATCTGCTTATCAAAATCGATCTCCAGTAAATACTGCAATTCTTTTACCAATTTCTTAATGTGATAAGAATGGGGTTTTCCATCGGCATATACTCGAAAATCTGGAGAGGCGTCCCCAGATTCGTAGATGATTCCCAATTTCGGATTTTGCACGCCCGAAATGTATTTTTTCTTTACTGAAACAGTGTTAGTTTTCTTGCCCATACTAAACCTCCTCAGCAAATCCCTTTTCTAATTTCTTGAAGATGAACAGTCCCAATACCAGACAAACAAGCGCAATCAATGCGACATAAGCCCAGCTCCAGATATCGGTCAATTGGTGGTACATAAAAATATCACGATAAATCTGCATCAGATGCGTAAACGGATTGATTTTTACCAACCAAAGCAGAAAAGCCGGCACCTGTGTTGAAAAACCGCTCAGCTCATACAAGATCGGGGTACCGTAAAACAGCATATTGATCACAAAATTGATGATATACTCCATATCCTTTATGTAAATATTGATGGCGCTAAACGCTAATGTCAATCCTAAACAAATCAGAAACTGCAGCAGTGCTGCAATCGGCAGCAGCAGCAAATGCCAAGAAAAGCCAACTGCGAAAATAGCGCAGAAAACCAAAATGATGACACAAGAGATGAAAAAGTTGATGATACCGGCAGAAACCACTGACAAAGGCAGGATTTCTCTTGGAAAATACACCTTCTTGATAATACCGGCATTCACTTTGATCGAAGCCATGCCCTGGCTCATTACCGTAGTGAAGAAGGTCCACGGAATTACTCCGGTAATCAAATATACCAAATAGTTATCCACCGTGCCGCGCATTAAATAGGGAAAGACGATCGCATATACCAATACGGAAAGCAAAGGATTGATAAAAGACCACAGTACGCCTAAAAAGGAGCCTTTGTATTTCCCTCTGATTTCCTTTTTGATATTTGATTTCAACAACTCCCGATAAGCATAGAGTTCTTTTATCAAGCTCATAAAACCACCTCTTATATCAGTTCAAATTTTCTTTCTTCCATACACAGCAACTGTTCGTTTTCATCATATACCTTTACACTAATATGATGCGTGCCGTTCACAAGATCGGCAACGTCTATTTCAGCATGGAACCCGGGGGTCGGATTGGTCGCGTAACCCCCAAATTGATTTTCATAAATGATAAGCAGATCCGCTCGCTCTATGCGATCGATTGCAGTGATTTCCTGACGGTCTATCATGACTTCCAGCCTTGCATGCAGACAATCGCTTAATTCCCAACCCTGTAATTTCAGTTTTTCATTATGTGAAAGCACTGCTCCGTTTTGCGGGAAATCGATTACCATATGCCCCACATATTTGTCTTTTTTCTCGATCACTTGATTTTTACTGTCCGCTTTATGGTCTAAGATGACCTGCTGCAAATAAGCGTCAATTACTTCATTGGGTTCTCCATCCATTTGGACTTTTCCCTTATAGATCCAAATTGCCCGATTACACAGCTCTCTCAATGTATCTAAGCTGTGAGAAACGATCACCACGGTTTTATCGCCATCGCGCAGTTCTTCTAATTTTCTGAAACATTTATCTTGAAAATACTGATCGCCGACGCCTAATATTTCATCAATCAATAAAATTTCCGCATCGACATTGATGGCAACCGAAAAAGCTAAGCGCATATACATGCCCGAAGAATACGTACGTACCGGATTATCAATAAAATCGCCTAACTCGGAAAAATCAATGATGTCTTGTATCCGCGCATCGATTTCCTTCCGGGTCAAACCGAAGATCGAAGCATTAAAATAAATATTCTCTCTTCCCGAAAAATCCGGATGAAAGCCTGCTCCCAATTCCAGCAGGGAAGTCAGTTTTCCATAAGTTTTCAATTCTCCCGCATTGGGATAAAGAATCTTTGTCATCAGTTTCAAAAGCGTTGATTTTCCGCTTCCATTCGTACCGATCAAAGCAACGGTTTCACCTTTTTTTATATTAATGCAAATATCTTCCAAAACGCTGCGGTATTCCGCCTTCTTTCTATGGAAAGATATGATTTGTTCTTTTAATGTCTGTGGCTTGTCATACACGACCTTAAACTTCTTGTATAAGTGTCTGACTTCGATCGCATTTTCTTTCGTCTGCATGTTATCACCTATCTCTACAATATATTGATTATAACAAAATCCATTTATTTTGTCATAATTTTCAGCATGATTTTATATCATGATGATGATTATAACGAGAAAAGATATGATAAATGAACCAAAAATAGAGATCTCCACGGTAAAAACACGGATCATCCATATAGTTTTCATAGGCTCTGTTTTGCTTCATCTGTTTTCTTTTCTTTAGAAATTCTCGCCAGGAAAGCGATGGCAGCTGATTGCGATAGCGCCAAAAATCCAAACACTCGGTTAATCGTTTCAGATTTTCATCCTTGCTCTCATGCTTTTTCAAAAATTCATAGACTTCATAATATCTTTGATAATGCTCATACGCATGATCCTGATAATAAAACGGCGAATGCAGGATCGTCTTTTTTGTATTGCGGCTAAACGCTTGCTTTAATTGCGCAGGCGTACCATCACGCAGCAATGTAGTATCTCCAATTCCGCACACATTATTGCCATGTAAACGATAGTACGTTAATTTTTCATCTAAATATAATAAAGAATCCGCTGCACCGGCCATCATCGCCAATAAACCATCGTGTAACCAAAGATCACTGACATGAAAGCACTCCTCAAAAAATCGTTTTCTCATTGCCATCGTCGCGCCGGTAATGCAATAACGCTTCAATAGCTGCGGAAACAAATGAAACTCCTCTTTCTCGGCATCAAACAGCAAGCCTTCCCTCAAAGTCAAATTCATCGCTTTATCATGCTCATCAATCAATACTGCATTGCTCGCAATTAAACTAACACTGGGATATTTCCCGAAATAATCGACCATCACCGCTACCTTATCACTTCTCCATATATCATCCTGATCACAGCTGAAGATCAAATCACCGCCGCACAGCTGATAAGCCTTTTGAAAATTCCGCACGACCCCTAATGCTTCTTCATTTCTTTCGATCCGATAAGCAACCGTGCTTTCCGCCAGCAATTTTTCCGCGATCGCCAGCGTTTGATCCTTTGAGCCGTCATCACAAATGATGATCTCATCTACCGCTTTGCTCTGCTCTAAAATGCTTTTTATCTGCTTCTCGATAAATCGTTCCCCATTATAGGTACACATCGCAACCGATACTCTCACTTCGCTCACCTCGCTTCCTTCGCCAAAAAAACATACGCCAGCCACGCCACCGCACGATTAAACCGCTTCAAATACCAGTTTTTCGCCGAATGTTCTTGCAAATAGCGGTTGCTTCGATAATCCGGAAAATGACGGTTCACCTCATCGATTGCCCGCACGACCGCTTTTCGATATTCACTTCGGTCATATTTCGCAGCCGCCTTGATAAATGTCGCAAACAAATATCGCACATAACAGTATTCCAGTTCTTCCCGATAACTTTCATACAAATGCTTTTCTTTATAAAATGCCAAGATGCCGTTCCAATTATCAATGCAGTGATAAATGCGCGGATCGACGCTATTGCTGATGGAGTTTGTCCGGATCAAATACCGATAAAATGGCTGATGTACCACGCCGATGCTGTTTACATACGGAAGCAGTCGATAACTGAGCTCCACATCCTCAAACCAAATGCCTTCTTTGAAACGCAGGTTTTCAAATAATGAATGCTTATACAGTTTGTTCCATGCGGAAGGATAAACCGAGATCATATGCGCTTGAATCGCTTTTTTTCCATACAGATCCTGCTCGACGTGGCAAGAACAAGCGATCGCTTTGCCACTACGGATCTCATAAAAATCACAGACGACCAAGTCAAAATTTCCTTCCGCCGCTTTCTGATACATTGACGCATACATCGTTTCAGAAACCGTATCATCACTGTCCGCAAACGCCAGATATGCACCCTGTGCCCGTTCGATCCCATAATTTCTGGCAGAGCTCAGCCCGCCGTTTTCCTTTTGATAGGCTTTGATCAGATCCGGATACTGCTTTGCATAACGATCAATGATCTTTTGTGAATCATCCTGCGTGCCGTCATTTACCACAATGATCTCCATCTCCTTCAAGCTCTGTTTTACCAAAGCTTCCAGGCATGCCTCCAAATAGGCTTCCACATTGTAAACCGGTACGATTACACTGACTTTTATCATACACATTCTCCATTCAACAGGCTTTCGATCTGCTTCATGATCGCCGCATGATCATATTGATAGTTTTTTAAGCCGGCTTTCCATTTTGTTAAAAGTGCAGGCTGCCGCAAGATCCTGCGAAGCCCATTCGCAAATCCTTCCCTGCTATTCTCACAAAGACAGCCGTATCGATCATCTGTCATTAACATCTCACTGCCCGCAGTACGCGTTGCCAATACCGGCACACCGCATAAAAATGCTTCCAGCATGACCAATCCAAACGATTCCGCATAAGAAGGCATAAGCAGCAGATCAAAACATTTCAAATTCGCCGCTACATTCACGCAAGCCCCTTCCCATATGACTTCCTGTTCCAGTCCCAAGGCCTTGCACTGCTGCCGCAACTGCTCCCGTTCTTCCCCATCACCGAAAATATGTACCTGTACCTGTTCCATCAACCCTTCCCTTTTCATTAGGGCAATGACATCTAATAAGCGATCAAAGCCCTTCAAGGGATGAAGCCGTCCCACTGCCGCCATCTGCAAACAAGTATTTGTCAGCTCACAGGACGGCTCTTCTGCCATTTCCTGTTTGATCTTCGTTACATCGATCGGCGGTGCGATGACAACCGTCTTATTTTCTAAATGATAAATTTCCTGAAACTGCCGTTCGACCTGATGAGAGACCGCAACGATCTTAGTAAAGCGCGGCAGCACTGTTTCAAACAGCGATGTATAGTGCGCAGTCGGATCATCATAGCGATAGGAACTGTGCAGCCAGTGCAGTTTGATCGGCGTATCGCCATAACCGCTGAACAATGCACAGAAGCCATCCTTAAACGCCACTTCCACATCATAGCTGCTGTTCAATAATTTCCGGCGCTCTTTCATGATCTTTTTCGCGATCCGTCCGGTTTTCATCAAAAAGATCAAGCGCAGCTTATGAACAAGCAAACCTAGATCGCCATTATGCAGTGCGCCTTTCAGCGAACAGTCGATCGCCCGAAAAAAAGGCGTCCCGAAAAAGACCCGCACATTTGCCGGCAGGTTTTGTAAGCGATCGCCGCGATCGTGGAGCACCAGCACATCCACATCAAATTTTTCATGATCCAGCAGATGAAGCAGATCCTCTAATACTGCCGATACCCCGCCCATCTGCCTTTCATCTACGACAAACAACACCTTTTTTTTCATTTCAGTTTCCTCGCTATCGCAAAAGCCATTTTAACAGCCGATACCGTTTTTGATAAAACAGCGTACAGATCAGCCGATATTTCCAATTTTTCTGCTTCACATATACGTTTTTTCGCCAATCGGGAAATCTTGTCTGCATCACCTTTACGATTCGATCCAGTGCTTGTTTCCCCTGCGCAAAGGCGAAAAAGCGAAGTGACGCCGCATGAAGCAGATGATCCGTAAATAAATATTCCAGCTCATCGTGATAACGCACGCGATGCGCTTCATCAAAGCCATTATATAAATGTTCCATGCAGGGGAAAATACATTCCAGCTTGTCATTATACGTACTTTGATGCATCGTCGATCCTTCGTGCAGGACATAATCATACAGCGCTTCTTCCACATAAGCGATCCGCTTCGCATATTGCCCATAATGCGGCACGACTGCCAGATCCTCATAGGCGCGCAATTTCGGAAAATATAACGCATGATCTATAAGCAGCTGTCTTTTGATCAGCTTGCGGCAAGGCCCTGCATGATGCAGCACATAGTTTTTTTCATCATCATCGCTCCAAATGGCCGTATCGTCCAAGCAGCCGACCTTCTCGCCGTTTTTGATGAGATTGGCATTGCACCAGACAATGTCCGCATCTTCTTGTTGCGCTTTCCGATACAGCCTTTCCAGCATCTTCTCAGACACCGCATCATCAATATCCACAAAGCAGATAAAGTCGCCCTTAGCCCTATCGATTCCTTTGTTGCGGGCTGCTCCCTGTCCTTTGTTTTCCTGTGATAGGACTTGTACCCGCACATCCTCCTGCGCCAGTTTTTGTAAGATCGCTTCACTGTCATCAGTTGAACCGTCATTTATAAAGATCAGTTCATAATCTTGAAAGGTTTGGTGCAATAAGGCAGGAAGTGCCTCGGCAAAATAAACATGTGCGTTATAGACCGGTATAATTACACTGATTGCAGGCATTGTACTTCCTCCTTTTACGCTTTTCTAAATATAGCCGTCCAGACTTTCTAAATCTTCTTCATACAGCGCCTGCAGCATAGCAAGCGTCTGTAAGTGCGTTTCATAGCGAAACAGCCGTTTTTTTCGATCCTTATTTCCCATAGCCGCACCGGTCGCCGCCTCTTCTTTATGCAGGATCTTTAAGCGCGGCTGGTAGACGCTCAATAAATGATGGCGGATCAACCGTACAAACAGCACGTCTTCTTCTCCGTAAAACTTCGTTCTGACCTCTAATCCATCAAACTGCGCCACATACACAGGCGTAAAGATCAGCCAGCACCCATGTAAGCGCACCATTTCCATTCTTCCCTCGATCGGCAGTTCTTCACGATAGCGATGACGAATCTTCTGCCAGCGAATCAGTTTGCCGATATACTTGTAAAGAAATAAATGCAGTGATTCTATCAACCACTTGTTGCGTTTGATCAGTTTTTTGACCCGCAGACGATCCGCATCCAATTCACTGTATCGCAGCAGTTTTTTCGGATAAGCGCAAATACTGCCATCCGGCAAATGAATCTGCGGACCGATCACGGCACAGTGTGATGCTTCATATTCCTGCTTTACCACCTGTAAGAAATCATCCTGCATCAATTCAGTATCATTGTTGCATAAACAGATAAACGTACAGCCAAGCGCTTTCGCACAGCGATAACCGACATTGTTTCCTTGTGAAAAGCCTAAGTTTTCTTCATTCACGATCACCTGCACACGCTCACTATTTACAAAGCGTTTCGCTAGTATTTTGCCGCTTCCATTAGGCGATGCATTGTCCACGACGATGATCGCATAGTTTGCCGTATCGATATGTGCTTCGATCGAAGCAATACAAGCCAGTGTTTCCTGCAGTACCTGATAATGCAAAATGACAAATCCGATTTCCGCTTTCACGTCTTGCTTCCTCATTTCCTTAACTGCTCATCAATAAGGCAGATACAATTCCCGCATCCGTTTGATCGATGCGTCCAGGCGATCACTGACCTGATAGTTTTTCACTCCGTAAATATGTTCATGCAGCATCGCCACATTTCCCTGGAAATCTTTTAAGATATAATGAATCGAAGTATTGCCGATCGGCACGGTCGCTTCAATGTCTTCATAGCCGTTTTCCGGAAACTGCAGCTGTGTGATATTGCCCAGATCAAAAGAAAGCAGATTCATGGCAAAACGCTTGATCTCCGAATTGCTGACATTTGTTTCAATGTACGGCATGACCTGATTGACGATATCCAGCAGTTCAAAAGGACTTCTGCTTTTGAATTGATCGACGATCGCCAAGATGACCTGATTTTGTCTGTTCATTCTGCCGTAATCGCTGTCCAGATTACGAATACGCGAATATTCCAGCGCCTGTTTGCCGTTTAGCGTATAAACACCGCCTCCGGAAAGACCGATCTGTCCCGCTTCCGCCGCACTGAGCGACAAAGAAACGCCGCCCAAAAGATCGACGATCTTCGGTACGGAATTAAAATCAAACAGCACATAGCGCGTAATATCCAGATCCAGATTATAATTCAGCGTCTGCAGCGCCGATTCTACACCGCCGCTGGAATACGCCTCATTGAAGTTATTGTAGTCGTCGATTCCCGGAATATAGACTAGATTGTCGCGCTGAATCGAACTGATCGTAATTTTATCGTTGTTGAAATCAAGCGATATGATCTTCATGACATCGGTGCGATGTGATGTGTCATTCTCGGTACCATCCGCACCCAACAGCGCAATATTGATCACATTGTAGCGTTCTTCAAGCGACAGCGATTCTTCCGATACGCCGCCCTGCTCTTTAGAAATCGCATCTTTTTGATTCATCTTGTTCAAGATCGAATCAATATATAAATTGCCGCCGATCACGACTGCGAGCACCAGCACCACGACCGTGCCTAATACCGCAATCAATCGTTTTTTGGCTTTAATCGATAATCTGTGTTTTTTCATACTTGCCACCTCACATTAGAGATTATACCTGATTTTATAGAAAAAGGCACTGCTTCTTGTCATAAAATCCATACATTTCACGAAAAAAACAGACTTTTCACATCTCTTTTCAAAAAGTCTGTTTCCCATGTCAGCGTTTATTTCTCAAAAAGCGACACCGCTTCTACTTCCAGCACCTGTGCGATCCGCGCGATTTCCACTAGTGTTAATGTATCGTCAAGCGCAGCGACCGCTGCCTTTTTCAGCACTTCATCTACTTTCATTCCTTTGATCGCAGAAAGTGTCGCCAACCGTATTTTCAATAATTCCAGTGCATCTTGATCCATCCGGTTTACCTCCATCCTCTACTATCAGCTATTTCCTATTTTACCAGACTTATGCACATAGACAAGTAATTTATTGATTTTTGAAAGCAGTCCCGCTATTCATAGCGTTTGATCCTATGCTTGACAAAGAACACCGCGATCTTCATCAATACATTGACCGCTAAGATCACCACCGAAATAAAGGCGGTTGCCTCGATCAGCGACTGGGAATCAAACTGCGGGATCAAAAGGGAAAGCGGCATCGTCTTAAAGTTTGCCAGAAAAGAAACCGCCGAGATCGTTACCATCGCATTGACAAAAATATAACTGAACATCTCACAAAGCGTTTCTTTCATACACGGCATATAGACATCGCTCAACATCCTCATGCGAGAAATGCCCAGCGTCATCGACACATCTTCTAAATTTTCATTGAAATTGCTGAAAGAATTATAGGCAAGCAGATACGGCGAGGCAAAGAAATGCACCAGATTGACCTGCACCAAGATCGCCAGCGTGCCATAGATCACACTGCCCTTGAAAAACAGCACATAGGAAAGGCCAAGCACGATTCCCGGTATCGCCAGCGATAAGATCGAAATCAAATGCAGCGCCATCGTCGTAAAGGTTCGCTTTGAACGAGCGGTGATATAAGCCGCAAAATAAGTGAGCAGCACCCCGATCAAAGCGGAAAACAGGGCGATGGTAAGGGAATTGATCAAATACATGCCTAGCCCTAGATCAAATGCCTTTGCCACATTTACCAGTGAAAACGACAGATCGATCGGATACTGCTTTACCACGCTGAGATAAACAAAAGTAAGGATCGGCAGGGAGATCAGCACCACCGTAACGATGCAAAGCAGGTAGGATAACCCATCCCGCACTTTGTTTGGATGAATTTCATAAGCGCGTACGATCGTACTGCTGCGCTGGCCGTCTTTATTGCGCAGATCGGCAATAAATGCGATGACAGCCGGAATCAGCAGCAAGATCCCGATGATCGCACCCTTTGAAAAATCAAGCAGACCGATGACCTCACGATACATATAGACCGGAATCGTCATCATCTTACCGCCTAATACCAAAGGCACCCCATAATCCGTAAAAACCAGCGTAAATACCGCAAAGATCGCCGAAAGCAGCGGCCGTTTCATATTGGCGAGCGTAATGCAGTCAAACTGATTGAACTTGCTGAGACCAAGCACCTCCGCCGCCTCATAGATCGTATAATCTTCATACTGGAACGTATCGGTGAATAACAGGAAAGCGACCGGAAAGCTATACAGCACTTCACCGATCACGACACCCAATAATCCATACAGCGGCAAATTCACGCCGAATAAATTCGTCAGCAGTCCATTGTCGCCAAATAACAGCACCAGCCCCATCCCATGTGAAATACTGGGAATCAGCATCGGCAGTGTAAACAAGACGGAAAAAAGTCCTTTCATCTTGATCGAACTGCGATTGACGCACCATGCCAGCGCCAAAGCCAGCGTAACTGAAATCGCCGTTGCCAATGCGCTCGCCAACAAAGAATTGAAGATCATCGGCCAAAACTGCGGCGCGTCTATGATCTTGGGAATATCGCCTACATGAATATTGCACAACAGGGTAATGAGCGGCGCAACGACGCTGATCAAAAGAAATACGATGATCAAAACCCGGATACTGTGATAGCTTCTATTGCGCATGCTGTTCATCTCCGCTCTTCTTACCGGTACATTTTAATAACGACTCATATTTTTGATCCAAATGGTTTACCACAAAATCTTGAACATAGTCATTTGCCGGGTGATCATAAATTTCCCGCGGCGTATCGATCTGTTCGATTTTACCCTCGCTCATGATCATGATGCGGTCCGACAAGAAAAACGCTTCTTCCTGATCATGCGTGATGAAGATCATCGTCGATCTGAATTTCTTTTGAATTTCCTTTAGTTCCCGCTTCATCACCTCCCGCATCGACACATCCAATGCGGAAATCGGCTCATCCAGCAAGATAATATCCGGATTTAACGCCAAAGTACGCGCGATCGCCACACGCTGCTGCTGACCGCCGGACAACTGTGAGGGTTTTTTATGCAGCTGATCCTTTAAGCCGATTGCCTCCAGTGTTTCCGCGGCGATCTGCTTTGCCTTCTTATTGTCTTTATAGCGTACATTTAACGCATACGATACATTTTCTAAAACATCCATGTTGGGAAACAGCGCATAATTCTGAAAGACGATGCCCATGCCGCGATCGCTTGGTTTAAGTGCCGAGATCTCACGTCCTTCTTTGATGATAGAACCTGCATCCTTTGTTTCCAAGCCGATCAGGATCCTTAACAGCGTCGTCTTCCCGCATCCGCTCGGCCCCAGCACCGACAAAAACTCTCCGTCGTACACATCAAAGGAAATGCCTTTTAAGATTTCTTTTCCGTTCATCTGTTTTTTCAGATCACGCACCTGTAATTTCACATTTTGTTGCTTTAATACTTCCATTTTGCAAGCAGCCTCTCTTTCTCCTGTAAGTCCTCTATCCCCTGCATATCGGCATAACGAATGTTTTTCGGATAGTTTTCGATATAGTTGTTTTGTTTTTTCAAGATCTGTTCCGGAGAGTCATATTCCTTGTCAATGACCAAATATTCATTGATCAGATACTGATACACTTCCAGTACTTCTTCATCATTTTCATTGCCTTTGATCAAGGCGGCTCCGGTCATGGAATAAGGAGAGCCGTATTCCGGCGTCAGCATTTCCAGATCATTGCCCTCATTGTATTCACTGACACCTTGAAACGTCAGTCCCAGTCCGATGGCGATCTCTCCCTGTACCAGCAGCTTTACCGGACCCGAGCCGGATTCACTGAACTGCTTGATATTGTCGGCCAGCCGATCGATATAAGCAAACGCCTCTTCCTCGCCTAACACATTGACCAGATTTTTCAAAAAGAAATAGCCGGTGCCGCTGGATTTAGGATCAGGCATTGCGATGAGTCCCTGATAAGCGGGATCTAACAGATCTTCATAAGTATGCGGCGTTGGCAGATCATACTTATCTAACACGCTGTGATTCACAATGATGCTGCCGGCCTGACGATTCCAGATCACATAGCGATCATCCTTTGTTTTTGCGTCATCTACATAGTCTAACTTAGAATATTGTGCAGAGGGCGCCAACTGCTCTTTGATCTTCTCCATATATGCCGTTTCCATATCAATGATGATATCCGCATCGGTCTGTTCTTTTTCAACACTGATCTTCGCAGCCGCTTTCGCCGTCGGCACATACATGACGATCACTTCTTTATCCGGAAATTGTTTTTCTAATTCCGCCTGCATACGATCATTGCGAAACTGTTCCATACAAGAATAGACGATGATCGTACCGCCCTGCGCTTTCACACTGTAAACGCAAAGTACGATCGCTACGCCAAGCAATGCGACCCATAATTTTTTCATAAGCAAACTCCTTTGTTCAATATTAACTATTATAGACCTTATTTTGAACATTGCAACCCCATATTCCTTAATAAAATTTAATTTTTACTTAAATTTTACTGCTTTTGTGTTCATTTTTATACAATTATTCTTTTTTTCAGTACAGCTTATGGATAACGACAGTGCATTGACTGCTGTGATTCAAAGATGAAATCCTATCGTTCTGTTTTTCCTTTCTTTTTTTCGATCGAAATGGTATAAGCATACGATCTCTTTACCATACTAGCACTATCTGATAGGAAAAGAGGTTGTCGTTATGAAAAAAATGATCTTACTGTTGATTTTGCTTTTGCCGTTCATTCAGCCCGTTGCCGCTAACCATAACAGCGCTGTTTTATTGATTCCAAACAGCGATGATACTTATTATGTCATTGCCAATCAAGGCAGCGATTTTCAGATTTTAGCCATTCCCAAAAACAGCGCCATGCCGATTCCCTGCCTCCACGATCAAATTACCGATACGGCAGATTTCGCCGAAAATGAGACTGCTGTTTCCTGTATCAAAGAGGCGATCGGCGATGCTTTCTCCTTATCCATCGATCACCATGTGCTGCTCGATACCGAAGAAATGGCCGATCAGCTCGATCTGAAAAAGAATGCCAAGCAGGATCAGTTTGAACAGATCATCACCTACTTCAATGACGAAGCACACACGCTTTCCTTAAAAGACTGCTATGTTTTATATCAAAGCATATCCACCGATCTATCGATCTTTACGCTGTATGATTACTATCAGCTGTTTACCGATTCTGCTTTTCATTATGAAAAGCAAATGCCGTTTTTCCTTTATGCAGACAAGCAGATGATCCCACTTTCCTATTTGCCAAAGTAACAAGATCTTACGCAAATCATGCACTTGTGCCTTTTCCATCTATCTGCCTGTATCAAAGCAGTGAATAACGAAACTAAAAAACGATTCGCATGTCTGATCGAATCGTTTTTTTCTATATGCAGCTGTTTTATAAACGCTTTTCAAAATTGCCGCTGACACTCATTCCTTCATTAAAGATCACAAATGCCTTCGGATCAAGGGAATGGATCAGCTTCTTTAAGCGGCTGACCTCATATTTGGAAATGACCGTTACCAGCACATGGGTTTTCTCATTGGTATAAGAACCAAAACCATCCCATTTCGTAACACCGCGCACCATCGTTTGATTGATCAGTGTATCAATGCCATCTACTTTCGTAAAGATCATGACCGTCATATTGATATTTTGATAATGGATCTTATCCATCGCCGTTGACATGATAACGGAATAAATAATGGAATAAAGCGCCACCATCGGATTAAACAAGACCGCACACAGCGCATAGACGACCAGATTGAATCCGGTAAACATCTTGCCGACACTGAAACCGGGAATTTTCTGCGTCAATAATACGCCGAGTATATCCGCTCCGCCGCCGGATCCCCCGCCGCGCAATACCAATCCGATGCCGACCCCGCAAAGCGCGCCGCCTACTAAACATGTCATCCACGCATCTTCTAAAAACGGCACTGCCGGAATCAAGATCGCCGTCAGGGTGATGCTTTGTACAACAACGCTCAACAGCGTTCTAAAGAAAAAGCGTTTTGATATATCCTTATATGCGATCATAAACAGCGGAATATTCAAGACAAAATTCAAGATGCCGGCAATTTCCACATTGGCGGGAATCGAGATATGCAAAATATCCATCAAAATGGTACGCACGATCTGCGATACCCCCAAAAGGCCGCCGCTGTAATACCCCATCGGCACGATAAACAGATTCATACCGGCCGCAAACAAGATCGAACCGATGACGACCGATAACAGTTCTTTCCACTCTACCCGCAGTTTTTCCATCTTTTCCCTACCTCATCTCAATTTCTATTTTTTTATGGTCTACTTCATTATAGCACAGCGCTCCCAAAAGAAAACCGTTCTCTTTCGCAAATGATCGTATTCCATAAAAAAGATGATGGCAAACAAATATTTGACACATCATCCCTTTTCCATATTCTATCTACTCTTTGCCATCAAAGCAATACGTACAGAGCTTACACTTCGGTAAACCGATCGATTCCACCATATCATCTAAACGATGGAAGCGCAGCGTCGTGAAGTTAGAGATCTTTCTGATTTCTTCACACATCTTCGCATAGCGTTCGCTGTTTGGATCGGCATATTCCTTTAAGATCTCATCGGTTACATGATCATGCTCCAAACGATGGATCACCCTTCTGGTAATGAGATCCATTTCCGAACTGGAACGAGAAAAGTTTAAGTATTTACAGCCGAACATGATCGGCGGACAGGCCGGACGTACGTGCACTTCCTTTGCCCCGCTGTCATATAAAAACTCGGTCGTTTCTCCTAACTGTGTTCCGCGCACGATCGAATCATCGATCAGCAATAATTTCTTATCATGGATCATTTCCTTGACCGGGATCAGCTTCATTTTAGCGATCATATTACGCTGTTTCTGACTTGCCGGCATGAAAGAACGCGGCCATGTCGGCGTATATTTGATAAAGGGCCTGGCAAAAGGCAGATGCGATTCATTAGAATAGCCGACCGCATGCGCCGTCCCGGAATCCGGTACGCCGGCAACACTGTCGACATGCACGCCTGCTTCCATGTCGCGTCGAGCCAATAGCTTTCCGCATTCATTGCGCATACATTCGACATTGATGCCCTCATAGGTAGAAGTCGGATAGCCATAATAGACCCATAAAAATGAACAGATCTTCATTTCCTCCTGCGGCGCTTTTTTCTGTTCCACTTTCTGCGGCGTGATATACACGATCTCTCCCGGACCCAGATCACGATAATGATGATAGCCGAGATTCAAAAAGGCGCTGCTTTCAAATGTCATACAGTAACCGCTGTCCTTTTGTCCGATGATGACCGGTGTACGTCCATAGCGATCACGCATCGCATAAATGCCTTCTGCCGTCATCAGCAGAATGCTCATAGATCCCTTAACGATTTCCTGCACATAAGTAAGACCTTCTACAATGCTGTCCTTGTGATTGACTAATGCCGCCACCAGCTCCGTCGGATTGATGACCCCGCTGCTGGTCTCCAGAAAATGCGTCGCGCCTTTGGAGAAACAAAGATCACGCAGTTCCTCTAAGTTATTGATCCTGCCGACCGTCGTGATCGCAAAAGAACCAAGATGCGATTTTACCAATAGCGGCTGCGCTTCATTATCGGAAATACAGCCGATCCCCAAATTACCGTTAAACTCCTCAATGTCTTTCTCGAACTTCGTTCTGAACGGCGAATTTTGAATATTGTGAATGGCGCGGTTAAATCCTTCTTCGCCATGCACCGTCATACCGGCACGCCGCGTACCCAGATGCGAATGATAATCGACCCCGAAAAACAAATCCAGTACACAATCTTTCTTTGATGCAACACCAAAAAATCCACTCATTTGTCTGCTTGTCCTCCATCCTCATTCTCTTCCTGAAGATCCTAAAAGCGTACCATTCTTTTACGACCTTCACTTTGGCAAAGCACAGCATGAAGTTTTTTCGTCCATCGAAATCGATCGATGAAAAAGCAAACCGCATGTACCCTGTCCGTTTTTTACTTTTTTCTTGTTATTCAAAAATAACGTAATTATTGTAACACAAATTCAATGGCTTGTTTCCCTGAATTTACGTTTTTTTATGCCTTTGAAAGCGGTCTTTTATGTAAAATAAACATAATCCTCCAAGTGGGTGATGACCTTTCTTTTCGTTTCTTTGATCATACATACTTCTCCCCCGTAATCCGCATCATATGCGACGCTGATCGTGCCGCTGATCTGCAGCCATGTTCCCACTTCCGGCAGTCCTTGCTCTGTAAAGACCCATAAAGCGATCAGTGAAGTATCTTCACTGCAGCACACCATCGCTTCTCTGCCCAGCACATAAGCGTTCGCCTGCGCTTTCGGCGATGGATACACCTTGGCCTGATAAGTGATCTGTTTGCCCTCATATTTGCGCGGATGTTCCAGCGCGTCCATATACCAGATGCCATAATCATGATCAGAAAGCGTAATAGATGAATCCATGGCAAAAGGCAGACTCGCTTCATGCAGCGGTTCGATCGTACCGTTTTCATTTTCATAGATGATCTGTGCACCGCGATTCATCGCCTTTATATTATTGCGTAAATAAAGCTGATTCGTCGTCCTGTTACAGCGATTGAAAATGATCGTTTCACTGTGCCGCAGCTGTTCATATACGATCTTGCGCATATTGGTCAAATACAGATCGAAGGTAGACGCATCGACCGTTGATAAGATCTGTACCAAGATCCAACGCAGCGGCAATACCAGATCCAAAAAGCGATCGACGCTCCACATACCGTTCAGTTCTACCAGCACCCGATCAGGATGACAATGCTGTTCACATGCCTCCAAAAAATCCTCATTCAGTTGAGAAACGTCATCAACCATCACGATCTGCGCATTGACCTGCTTCAAAAAAGCGTCGTCATAGCCCTTTGTTCCTTCCTCGCATACCAAGATCAGATTGCTTTCATCACTTTGAAACTGCGGATCCAGCAAGGTTTCTTGAATCAGCGTCGTTTTCCCGCTTTCCAAAAAACCGCTGAACACATACAGCAAACACTCTTTCATGATCCTTCCTCAAACAGCTTGCGCAAAGCATCCTCATTCAGCTTAGCACCGATCACACAATAACGCCCCTGCTTTTGCGCCGTTACGCATCGCACTTCATATTCATGCGGCGTTACATCAAACTGATAAGCTTCTTGCTCACCAAGTAAGATTCCCTTTGCCCGCAGCAGCGTTCCATAGCTTTCCTGCTCGGCCAGTTCCTGCGCAATATGCTTTACTTCTTCCCTCGTATAAAGTTTGATCGTTTCCCGGGCAAAAGAAGCAAACACCTCATCCGCATGATGATGGTGGTGCTTTTCATCATGTGCATGGTGATGATGCGCATGTGCTTCTTCTTCCTGTGAAACATGATGATATTGCTTCCGCTTAAAATGGGCAAACAGATTTTGCCATGCCCTTTGATCCAGTTCCTCCCAAGGGGTCGTACAGATCGCCGTTTCTTCACAAATTCCACGCACGACCATGACTGCCTCGCTGATCTCTTCTGCGGATGCGTACTGCGTCCTGCTTAATAATACACCGTCCGCATATTCGATCTGATCGCGAAAAAATTCCCCGAAGTTTCTGGCATACAGTTTCCCTTTCTTTACATCCACCACACAAAGTGCTTTATCGATCAATAAGCGAGCATCCGCTTCTTTGACCGCCTTTAATACATCGGAAAGCTTTCCCACACCGCTTGGCTCAATGATGATACGATCAGGATGAAACTGCTCCAATACCTGTAACAGCGCCGTTTTGAAATCACCGACCAGCGAACAACAAATACAACCGCTGTTGATCTCCTTGATCACAATGCCGGTATTTTCCAAAAAAGCTGCGTCAATTCCGATTTCGCCAAACTCATTTTCAATTAATACGATCTGCTCTTTCGCATACAGCTTTTTCATAAACTCACGAATAAGCGTCGTCTTTCCCGCACCTAAAAATCCCGAAATAATCGTAACTGCCGTCATTACCCGATGCCTCTCTTTCCTATTCAACTGTATCATTATAACACTGATTTATCTTTTTCAGTGATCGATCCGCTTTCTTTTTTCTGCCTTTGCCCCACTTATTCGCCTGAACCGCTATTTTCTCTTATCTGTAGGATTTCTTTTTTGTTTTCTTGTGATACAATATGATTACTTTTCATACGTTTATGACATAACGATTCTATATTTAAGAGAGGTATTGCTATGAGCAAGTTATCAAAATCTATAAAACCAACCATCGGACAGCTGATCGCTTATTATCACCAAAAACGCTATCCTCACCAAAACATCACCGATTTCATTCAAGATGGACAACCTGACATGATCTGTACCCGCAGCGTTTATTCTCGTATGACGCACCATGTTCCGGTCAAATCGGAATATTATGTACGGCTCGCCGATAAACTCGGATTTTCTCTTGTTTATGATGCGCAGCTCGATGAACAGATCAAAGCCTTCTATTCCAAACTGCTGCTCTTGTTTTATCAGGATTTAACCGCATTCAGAAAGAAATTGGAGGACTGCCGGCGTTTGCTTGCTTCAAAAGAGGATGATCTTTATTTTCACGGTCATCTGCTTTTGTTTGAAACGCTTTATCAGATCAGTGATCCGCATGTTTTCTACACCAAAGAAATAAATACGCTGTGTGACATCTCCTTTCTTTTCCAAGGCGATGCAATGCTGCTTTTTCATTATGTTCTCTTTGAATATTTATTTCATATTCGCTATGACTTCAAGCAAGCCGATTTTTGCATACAAGTATTAGGCTTTGACAAACAGGTCGTTGAGCCGATCCATCAGCTTATCTATGCGCGTTATCTCGTTAATCGCTATGATACGCTGACTGCTTATCAGCTGTGCCGAAAAGTACAGGTCTTCGCATCGGAAAACGGCTATGCCCATCTATATGATGAAACGCTTTTATTGCAGGCAATGGTGGATATGGAATTAGATCACACGGCGTTTTTTGCCCGCATGCAAAGCATCAGCGCCGATCTTCGCTTACTGCGTCCCAGCCAAAAGGTCATGGTGTATCAGTTATATGCCTATACTTATTATTTAGAACAGCAGTATGAACAGGCTTTCGCCGCATTAGATCGGATCTATCATCATTATCCTGATCAGTTGATTTACGTTTTTCCTTATTATGCGTATTTTGCGAAACTGATCCATTTGCCTAACGCGCAGTTATTGCAGATTACAAAAGAAATCATCGCTTCCCATCCGGATGAACAGCAGCGGTTGCCTTATCTGCATTATATGGAAGCAAAGCTCACCCAACAAAACCCAACCCGCTTAAAGCACGATTTATTGAAACTTTGTCCGTTCTACTTAAAGGGCAGTTATCATCGTGCATTGATCGTCGATGTGTTTCAAAGCGAAATGGAAGAATTATGCCAGCTTCGCAATTCCAATCAATCGCGTTTCCGGTTAGAAAGAGCCATCCAGCAATACTGTAATTTCTAAGAAGGCAAGTTATGATATGAAACAAAATACACCGGTCAGGATTGCGGAAGCACACCTGCCTATGATTATGTTTCTGATTGAATACCACCGCCAACAGTTGCTCGAAATGACGAAAAGTCCCCGCTATACCAAATCCCGGTTTCTATTAGATGCGCATGGCATGCGGATCTGCACCGGTAAAAAGTATCATGATCTATGTAATGGGAAACTGAGCGACAACTATGAGATCTATCATTTACTGTTGAAGAACTTAAATACCTGCTATTACTATCTGCCTTCCCTCATTGCTTTGTTAAATGAACTCCATTCCTGTATGTTTTTGGCAGCGGAACAACAAAAGAAAGCGAAGCTTGTTGATCTGGCCAATCAGGCAGTACGGTTATTGAAGCCGTATCGCACTTCTGTCTACTATCGTGAAATGGAGAAGATGTATTTGTTAATTGCCCATTATCATGAAAATCTATCCGTCGATCCTGCCGATATCCATCTTTTCTACGACATCAAAGCGTATATAGACCCGCTGTTGAAACCGATCTTGTTGGAAATCGGCTGTTATTATTTCAGTATGGTGGCATACAGTCAAACACATTATATGAATCTATTGCATGACGCACAGCAATTAGAGATGAACAGCATCGTATTGGATCTTCTGAAATGTACGGCTCTGATTCGCAAGAATGAGCATCTGAAAGCAATCGCCAAATTAGAAGCGCTGCTCCCTGTTTTGAAAAGGCAGAACGCTGAGTATTATCTGGCAAAAGTGTATAACATGTTAAGCATCTCTTATCATTATTTTAATAAGACATCTTCCATAGAGTATCTGCATAAATCAATCATACTGTTGGAAAAGCAGAAGCAGTATCATTTGCTTGCAACACCATTTTATAATATGGCTGTTACGCACACAGAAATGGGAAACTACAAGAAAGCCTTTTCTGCTTTTCAACGGTCGATTCAATATGACAAACGCAAAGCCATCATCGGACTGCCGTTTCTTTACAGATGTTTGGAATATGAACCCAGCTTACGCTATGATCACGACCTTACAAAACTGCTTGTTGATGCAAAGCCTTATTATGATCAAGTCGTTCCCTGCGTTCAACTGGTTTATGATTTCTACGAGGCAAAGGCGAATCATCAATATGAAAAGATCACGGAGGAATTGCTTCCTCGCTTTTATCGCTATCAAAATGAAATCAAGTACAATGCCTTTTATTTCAGTATCGTTTTCGACCATCTATCTCAGATCTGCATACGCTGCAATAAACAAAAATATTTTTATAAACTGTATGAAAAAGTCATGAACACCTGAACATACTCCCGCTATTTTATGCAATTTTACCTAATAATTGTAAAATATCTTATGAAAATAACATGAATTTCCACTTTTCATCTACTCCGAGTGTAATTGCATATACTTATGAGCGGGAGGTGAATCTAATGCGGAAATGGTTATCAGCTTTCTTTTTGACTGCTGTTCTTGTTTCACCGTTGCTCCTCAACGCAAATAACGAATCGCAAGATGCGCCGGAATTATGCGCAGGAAGCAATGGGATACTTGAACAAGGTATTTTCTAGTTCAATGCTAAAGCGTCATTGAGAAACAGTTTTGGGGGAGATTCAACATATTTTCAAAGCGTAAAATATGTTTACTTAAATCATGAATGAAACTGATCTTCTCATCCTATGACCTGATCAAGATAAATGGCAGTGAATAACACTACGATCATAAAGCAAAGCAATTTATCTGATCGTCAGGCCATAAAAACAAGATGAGAAAATGATAGAATTGACGGGGATCAATGATTTCATTTTCTCTTTTTATTTTGCAATCGGCAAGTATGAAAACGAGCATATTCTCATCTTTCTTTTTTCATGTTATAATACACTCACTGAAAAAAAGGAGGTATCCTTGTGAAACGCTACCAAAAAGCGATCCTCTCAGTCGCAGCAGTCTTGCTTCTCGTCTTAGCCGGCTTGCTGATCAGCGGCTATCTAAAATATAAAGAACTGATCAATGAACGCCCTTTGGCAGCAGTGATCTCACAAGCAAAAGAAAATCCTTCCTATGTAGAAATCGAAGAAATCGATCCCTTTTTCATAGAAGCGATCTTAGCGATCGAAGATCCTGCCTTTTATGAACACGGCGGGATTCGTTTAAGCAATATCATTGAAGCCTTTTTTACCAATGTAATAGAACATGAGTATGCGATGGGAGGCAGTACCATCTCGCAGCAGTTATGTAAAAACTTATATTTTAATCAGAAGAAGCAGCTGCTTCGCAAAGTCAGTGAATTATATTTCGTACATGACATCGAAAGCATGTTAGAAAAAGATGAAATACTGGAGCTGTACCTGAATGTCATTTATTTCGGTGATGGCTATTATGGAATCAAAGAAGCCTGCGAAGGTTATTTCCATACGACACCGGATCAACTGACAAAGGCACAGGCGACCATGCTTGCGGGATTACCACAGGCACCTGCCAATTATCAGTTGAGCGATGGTTATGAACTAGCAAAAAAACGGCAGAAACAGGTACTGGAAGCGATGGTGGAACAAGAGATCATCACTGAAAAAGAAATGCGGACGATTTATAAAGAAGCAGTGGAATCATGATAGCGATAAGCGGCAGATCTTGATCGACAAGATTGCCGTTTCATTATCATTATTTCGAGCGAATCAATCACACAATGGGGAGCGGATGCTGCTTTTGCAGCAAATGCTCCCCAATTCTATTTATAGTTGGTCTTACATTGTTTTCCAGCATCGTTCTTTCATAAAAGCGACAATAGCAGAACGATCCTCACCCTCATAGTATTTCACAAGCAGTTTCTTAAATTCCGGAACTTCCTTTTCAGGAATCACCAAAAAGCCGCCTCCATGCGCAATCAGATAATGATTTGCGAAAATAACCGATGCGCGTTTATTGCCATCTAGAAAGATCTGTGTTTTCATACAATATAGACACAGGTTGATTGCAATATTGATAATTTCATCGTTTGCTTCCGTAATCTCACGAATTTTATTTTTAACATCTATCTCATTAGGCAATGGCGGAATATAGGATGACCCGCCAATGGTAACCGGAACCCCGCGGATCCGTCCACCTTCTGCAAAAAAGCCTTCATTGACAAGTCTTGCAATATAACTAAGCATATAGTAATCAGAACGGCTTGCGACAACATCACGATCGAGAATAAACTCCCATGCGTGTTTCAAATTCAAGATCTTTTGGACATCGGTTGCATTCATACCGAAGACCTTTCCGTTTTCTATGATTTCTTCTGTCTGTGGGAAAGAAGTTGCAACTCCTTCCAAAACCGCTTGATCATAGATATTCATTTTCATATGGGCGCGGGCAAAGGCAATATTATTGATTACATCGGCAGGCAGCCCGTCTTCCACATATCCGACAGCAGCAAGCTGTTTTTCAATGTTGCGAATTTCTTTCTTAATCTCTCTGGCTTCTCTGGCATTGCGAAGAAGCAGATTATAAAGTTCTTCCGTATATGTTCCTACATAGATGGAAGTCAATTTTCCCGCGGTTCGTTTTCTAACATAAAGATAGGTCCCGCTACCCTGCTTTTTGATTTCCGGTGTTCCATCATAAGGCAAGAGACGCAGTCTTGTTTGAAGATCTGCACGAGTTCTAAGTAATTCCTGAATTTCATGATATGCGGCTGCCATAACAGCACCTCCTTTTAGGGAACAAATCTCATATAAACTATAACAAAAAGTTCCCTAATTTTCAACCGCTTTTAGGGAACTTTTCATTGTTTACTTAAGTTAAAATGTTCCCTAATACATGCAGGGAAGCCTATCATCAAGATATGCCATTTCATCATAAAGCAAGATTTTTTATTCCTTATTATCTGATTTTAATTACGTTTGCCTCAGTCAAATCAACGATTTCTTTCTTCCTAAATCAAATATGATGTGTGTCTGCCCGTATATAAGGACAAAAAACGACACCGCAAACGATGCCGTTTCCTTATCACTTTTGCTGCTTACACTTTTTATGCAAGGCAGAAAACAGAACTGCTGTTTTACGATTGTTCCAAAGGAATGATTCCTCGATTGATCTTCATTGCCAAGATGCGTTTGACACTTTCATCAATACGAGCCTGCGACAGTTCTCCCTGTTCCAGCGCATTTTGCAGCGCGGACACAGCCTCCTGCGGATTATCCGGACATAACAGCAGATCTACCCCTGCCGATATCGCCCGCACTGCGATTTCTCCACTGCTGTAATAATCGCTCATTGCCCCCATCTGCAAGCCGTCGGTAATGACGACCCCTTCAAAATGCAGTTCCTTACGCAATAGATCCGTAACGATCTTGCTTGAAAACGGAGCCGGCTGATCATCAATATCCGGCAAGATCAAATGTGCGATCATTACCATATCACTGCCGGCTTCTATGCCGGATTGAAACGGCAATAATTCATTCCCACGCAGTTCATCCAGCGACTTATACACATAAACCGCACCCAGATGCGTATCAGCCGAAGTATCACCATGTCCCGGAAAATGCTTCAATGCCGTACCGACACCGCCATCGTGAAACCCTTGTACCGCCGCTTTCACCAAGACCCCTGCCTCATGAAAATCATCGCTGTACGCCCGATCACCGATGACCGTATTGGCCGGATTCGACCACACATCTGCCACCGGTGCCAAATCAAAATTAAAACCGAGCGCTTTCATATCGGAAGCGATCGTAAACGCATTTTGATAAGCGACATCGCTGCCTTGATCCTTATAGTTTAACATCGGTCCGATATAGGTCGTCGATACGCTGTCCATCAGTCGATTGACCCGACCGCCTTCCTCATCACAAGTCAAGATCAGCGGGATCTTCGCATAGCTCTGCAAATTGGTCAGCATCGTCCTTACCTGCTCCTGACTGATGAAATTTTGACGACTGTATAAAATACCGCCGACCGGCATTTTCGCTAACGCCTGTGCGCTGACATCCGATGCAGCCGTTACCGGTCCCACACCGGTCAAGCTCTCCGGACTGACGATCAACAGCTGACACAGCTTCTCATAAGTCGTCATCTCCCGCATCATTCTTTCCGCCTGTTTTTCAATTTGTTGCTTGCGCAGCGTCGCCGCATCGGTTACAGGTGTTTCCTGTTTCTTTTTTTCTTCCTGCTTCACTGCTTCTTTTTCAGGCGCTGTCGGTGTTTCTTCCTTGCCGAAAAAACCGCACGCCGTACAGCTAAGCAACAATGCCGTCATAAGCAGCAAACGAATGTGCTTTCTTTTCATAAATGCTTTTACCTCTTTTCACTTCCATATAAAATATCAAATAATGCGCGCAGATCATCAATTTCATAAGTGAGTGGCAAATGCTCCTCATTTTGCTTATGATGAGGATTAAACCAGCACACATCATAGCCGGCATGGATCCCGCCCGTCATATCCGAAGCGAGCGAATCGCCGATCAACAGCACCTGATCATGTGCAAAATCAGGAATACGCGCTTCCACATATGCAAAATACTCCTTCTGCGGTTTTTGATAACCGCTTTCTTCCGATACAAACATCTTCTTGATATAAGGCTTCAAGGCAGATCGATCTAAGCGGCTTCGCTGGGTCTGGGCAATGCCGTTGGTAACCAAATAGAGATCAAAATCTTCAGCGAGCCTTGCACATACCGCTAGCGCATCCGGCAAAAGATCACTGCCCTCTCCCAGATAGCGCAAATATTCCTCATTAAATAAAGTGCCGTCATAGGCGATCTGATACTGTTGAAACAGGCGGGTAAAACGCTGGGATTTGATCGCCTCTTTGTCGATCAGTCCCTTTTCAAACGCTTGCCACAATTCTGAATTGATCTTTTTATAATCTTGTTTGATTGCTTCATCATGTGGAAAACCGTGCATCTGCAATGCTTTGTCTAATGCCTGCTCTTCCGCCTTTTGAAAATCAAACAGAGTATCGTCGGCATCAAACAGTAAAATACGATATGGCTTCATAACGTCTTATGCTTCTTTCTTCGCCTTTGCCATAAACGCTTCGATCTCTTCCACGCTTTTCAAGATACCTTCCGACAGATCGATCGCCCCGGTTTCCGTGATCAGAATATCATCTTCGATGCGGATACCGATGCCTTCTTCTTCCACATAGATGCCCGGCTCTACGGTAATGACCATGCCCGGTTCTAACACCTGCTCATTTCGCAGGCTGATATCATGCGTATCTAATCCCAAATGATGAGAAACGCCATGCCAATAATAGTCTGTTACTTGCTTGCCGTTTCGATCTAATCCCAAGCGATGCAGATTCTCTTCATAATGGCGGATGACCATATTTTGCAGATCGCGCAGTTCCATTCCCGCTTTCGCTGTATGGATGATCTTTTCCTGTATTTCCAAGACCAGCTCATATAATTCTTTCTGCCGCGGTGTGAATTTGCCGTTTACCGGGAACGTGCGGGAAATATCGGCACAGTAATGCTGATGGGTGCTGCCCAGATCCAATAATACCAGTTCGCCGTCTTTTACGATCTGGTCATTGTCGCTGTAATGCAGCGTTGTCGCCCTTGCTCCGCCGGCTACGATGCTCGGAAACGCATGCTCTTTTACGCCCTGCTTTGCCAGTGCAAAATCAAATGCGCCCTCTAATGCCCGTTCATTGACTCCCGGCTTGGCATAGGCCATCAATTCCTCGATCGCCTGCTTGGTCGTCTGCTGGGCTTTTCGCATACAAGCGATTTCCGCCTTTGATTTCACAATACGCAAAGCCACCAAACGATCATAAATATCGCTGATCCAGCAGTCCGGATACTGATGACGAACATAAGCCGCAAACGCATGCGCCGGCGTATCGTCCTGATCGACACGATATTTCCATAAATCTAAGCCGAATGTCAGCGGACAGCCGTCACGATGATAAACGATCTTATCATGCAGATGTTCCTTCAGTTGTTCGATCGGATAAACCGCGTCCACTCCGCTGATTTCCATTGCTTCTTCCTCTTTCATGCGCGGACCGACCCATTTTGCCAATTCTGCATCATATGGCGGAATAAATAATTCACTTTTGACCTCACCCTGCAAGTTGTGCATGAGCAATACCATATCCGCACGGTCAATACCGCATAAATAATAAAAACTACGATCTACGGAAAACGGATATTCCTCATCCGCACTGCGCATGATCGTCTTGCCCGAAAAAAGCAGCACGACACTTTTTTCATCCATCTGCTCCATCAGGGCAAGTCTGCGTTCTTGATATAACGCAGCGGTAATCATTTCATTCATAAATTCACTTCCTTTTTCAGTATCATACCATAATTTATGACTTTCCACCACTTAGACGGATCTTTTATGATACAATAACCATAGTGCATGGAAGATCATGAAAATGATGATGAACGTGATGATATCAGATCAGCTATGCGAATGAAGAAAAGAGGGATCGTATGGAACTGCGGCATCAATTGGAAAGACAGCGTCAGTATTTTCAAAGCGGACAGACAAAGTCTTATGCGCATCGAATGGCGGCATTAAACAAGATCGAAGCCTGGATCCATAAGCATGAAGCAATGATTCAGGACGCTTTATATCAGGATTTGCGAAAAGCACCGAGCGAAGCATATATGAGCGAGATCGGCATGACGCTGAGTGAACTGCGTTTTCAGATGAAGCATCTGCGCAAATGGATGAAGCCGGTATCGGTGCCAATGCCGCTTGCCCATTTTTACAGCCGCGGTTTTTATGATCATGAACCATATGGGGTCGTATTGATCATGGCGCCTTGGAATTATCCTTTTTTGCTTTGCATGGAGCCTTTGATCGGCGCGATCGCGGCCGGCAACTGTGTGGTCTTAAAACCATCTGCCTATGCGCCGCATACCTCTTCCCTACTGGCAAAGATGATAGAAGCATTATTTGATCCGGCATTTATCACTTGTATAGAGGGCGGCAGAGAAGCCAATACACAGTTATTGGAGGGGCGCTTTGACTACATCTTTTTTACCGGCAGTGTTGCCGTAGCAAAGACCGTCATGGAAAAAGCAAGCCGTCATTTGACTCCGGTTACTTTGGAACTGGGTGGAAAAAGTCCCTGTATCGTAGAGCGCAGCGCCCATTTGAAAAGTGCGGCGAAGCGCATCGTCTTCGGCAAGTTTCTCAACAGCGGACAGACTTGTGTAGCGCCTGATTACCTGCTGGTCGATGAAACGATCCAGGCGGCGCTGGTAAAGGAAATCATCACGCAGATCAAACTGGCATTTCCAAGTGATCCGCTTCAGGATCCCCATTTGCCAAAGATCATCAATGCCAAACATATGCGCAGGCTATGTGCTTTATTAAACGATCAATCCTTGTTATACGGCGGTAGATTTGATGATGAGAAGCAGTTGATCGAACCGACTTTGGTAGAGTTAAATGATGTAAACAATGTGCTGATGCAGGAGGAAATCTTCGGGCCGATCCTGCCGATCCTTACCTATCAAAGTCTTCCTGATGCCATTCAGCTGATCAAGGAGCAGGAAAAGCCGTTGGCGCTGTATTTGTTTGCCCGAGATCGAAAAGCGGTGAAAAAAGTGCTTTCTGCCTGCAGCTTCGGCGGTGGCTGCATCAATGATACGATCATTCAGTTATCGACTTCCCGACTTGGATTCGGCGGGGTCGGCAACAGCGGCATGGGCAGTTATCACGGCTATGAGAGCTTTCGTACCTTCTCGCATCGCCGCAGCATCGTCAAAAAAGCGATCAGGGCAGATGTGCCGGTGCGCTTTCGTCCTTATTCCAAAGCAAAAGATCAAATCATTCGGCGTTTTCTGAAATGATGCCGGAAAGGAGCCTATATGAAGCATAGCTTATTAGAACAATGTAAAACGATCATTCTGATCCTGATCGGCAATGCGGTACTGGCATTTGCCATCGCGGCGTTTATTTTGCCGGCGCGCCTGATTGCAGGAGGAACGACCGGACTGGCGCTGCTCGGCGAACATTTTTTCGGTCTGCGCATTTCTCTCAGCGTATTGATCGTCAATATCGTCATGTTTGTGCTGGGCTTTTGGATCCTCGGTAAAAAGTTTGCCTTGACGACCATTTTATCCACCCTGATCTATCCGCTGTTTCTCGATGTGTTTTCTTCGATGGACGCATTACAGGATCTCAGCGATGATCTGTTGCTTTCAGCAGTCTATGCCGGTCTGTTGATCGGTGTTGGCATCGGACTTGTCATCAAAGCAGGCGCATCTACCGGCGGCATGGACATCCCGCCGTTGATCTTACAGAAGAAATACGATCTGCCGGTCAGTGTTACGCTTTATCTGTTTGATACGACGATCCTGCTCGCCCAGATGGCTTTTTCTTCCACCAGTCAGGTATTGCACGGAATCATGGTCGTTCTGCTTACCTCGCTTGTCATCAATAAAGTGCTGCTGTTTGGCAAAGGACAGATGCAGATGCTCATCATTTCCGATCGCTATGAGGAAATAAAAGATGCTTTCTTACATGATCTGGACTGCGGCGTTACGCTTGTGGATATTGAAACCGGTTGGGGAAAGGTGGCACAAAAGGCAGTCTTATCCGTATTGTCCCATCGTAAGCTGACCGAAGCAAAGCAGATCGTCATGCGCATCGATGACAAAGCATTTATGATGATCAATGAAACGACCGAAGTGCATGGGCGCGGTTATACCATTGCCCGCTAACAGAAAGGAGCTTGTTATGCAGCAGTATTTTGTAAAAGAGCACATTGTATTAGATCAGCCGATCCAAATGGATGACGAGGCGTTTCATCATATTTCACATGTGCTGCGCATGAAGGAAAACGACATCATTCGCTTATGTGATGAAAAACAGCTGTGCTATGCCCGCCTGCATTTTGAAAACGGTGCGGTTTATGCACTGCCTTATGAAAGGATCGAAGATAAGACTAAGACAGCGGTTCCCATCACTTTGGCAATGGGATTGATCAAAGGTGATAAATGGGATCTGCTGATCCAAAAGGCATGTGAGTTAGGAGTGGAACAGATCATACCTTTTACCAGCAGTCGCTGTGTCGTAAAAAACAAAGCGGAAAAGCAGGATAAAAAACTGACCCGCTGGAACAAGATTGCAAAGGAAGCATGTGAACAGTGCAAGCGCTCTGCTCTTGTGAAAGTACATGCGCCGATTCCTTTTGCGGAACTTACAAATTGGACGCAGCCGGACGCCTTAAAGTTGATTGCCTATGAAGACGCGGATCTGGAAGGGCAGCACCTTGCATCATTATTGGCGCAGCACAAAAAACCTTCGCATGTGCTGATCGTGATCGGTGCGGAAGGCGGTTTTGCCAAGGAAGAAGTGGAACTGCTGCGGCAACATGATTTTGCCTGTGTATCGCTGGGAGGAAGAATTCTACGGGCGGAGACCGCTGCCTTTTATGCTTTGTCTGTCATTTCTTTTTATTACGAATTATGATCATAGACATCATTGGAAAAATGCTTTGTGTATGCTTGATTCCCATGATGTTTTTTTTATTGACTGGTATTGATAGAACAGATATGCATCCATTACCCAAAGATGCGGCATAGTAAAAGATCAGCAGCTTCAAAACAGGGCAGAAAAGGCTCTTTTTAACAGTCTTAATTGCTATTGTACTCTTTTCTAAAAAGGTATATAATGTATAAGCCAAAAAATATTTTTTTCACAACTACTGATTCCGAGAACGTTCTTCTTTCCTGATTAGGGCAGAATAATCGTGAGGACGATGAACAGTAAGTATCTGTCTGTGCTTAAAATACGGCATTTTTATATGCGCTACATCTTCTATGAGTAGCAGCGGAGGTAAGTTATGAAACAAAAACAAACAACGACAATGGCGTTTTATGCCCTGTTTGTCGCGATCGAGCTGGTGCTGATGTTTACGCCGCTTGGCTTTATTCCTTTAAGCGCCATCAAGATCACGACGATGCACATTCCCGTTATCATTGCGGGAATCGTATTAGGCGTAAAAGGCGGCAGTCTGATTGGGGCGGTATTCGGGATCTGTTCGGTGATCAACGCCACGATCAACCCGGTGCCTACTTCATTCGTCTTTACTCCTTTTTACAGCATCGGAGCAGTCAGCGGCAATTTCTACTCCTTGCTCATTGCCATCGTACCGCGTATCATGATCGGAGTCGTCAGCGCCCTGCTGTATCGTTTCTTGAAAAATTTACGCACCAATGATTCCATCGCAACGGTAATCTGCGGATTTGCCGGCTCAATGACAAATACGGTCTTAGTAATGGGCGGCATCTATTTATTTTTCGGTCCGGATTATGCGGCGGCACTTGATATGAGCTACGATCTGCTGCTCGGCGCGATCATGGGCATCGTTACTTATAACGGCGTGATCGAGGCAATCGCAGCGGCAGTCATGGTCTGTGTGATCTGCAAAGCGCTGACGCCTATGACACGCAAATACTTTCATACAAACGCTTAACAACACTGAAGACAGCGAGGTAAAACAAATGGAAAAGAAAACGGTCCTGCTTGGCATAAGCGGCGGTATTGCGGCTTTCAAAAGCGTTCAATTAACAAGTGATCTGATCAAAAAAGGCTATGATGTCGAGGTCATCATGACCCCGCACGCATGTGAATTTGTAAAGCCGTTAAGTTTTGAGGCTTTGACCAATCACAATGTTTGCGTCGATATGTTCGATTCGCATGTCGTGCGCAGCACCAAACACATTTCACTAGCCAAAAAAGCAAATGTCTTTATGATCGTACCGGCGACTGCCAACGTCATTGCGAAAATCGTACATGGAATTGCGGATGATATGTTGACGACGACTTTTTTAGCGGCAACCTGTCCTAAGATCATCGCTCCGGCAATGAATACCAATATGTATGAAAACCCGATTACTCAAAACAATCTGGCGCTTTGTCGATCTTATGGCTATCATGTAGTCGATGCCGCAAACGGCTTTCTGGCATGCGGGGATCATGGAAACGGGAAACTCGCTGATCTTTCGATCTTGATGGAGGCGATCGAAGACGCTTTACAAACGGAAAAACCGCTGCAAGGCAAAAAGGTCGTCATTACCGGCGGGCCGACACAGGAAGCGATCGATCCGGTTCGCTATATCACCAATCATTCGTCTGGGAAAATGGGACATGCTTTGGCAGTTGCCGCAAAGCGTCTAGGCGCATCGGTAACTTACATCCACGGACCGATCAATCTGCCTGCGGTATATGGGGCAAATGATATCGCCATTACCAGTGCACAGGAGCTGTTCACCGCCGTAAAAGATACTTATGCGGATGCTGATTTTATCATCATGGCGGCGGCGGTCGGCGATTACCGCTGTTCTTCCATTGCAGCTGAAAAAATCAAAAAGAACGATGCTGTTTTGACTTTAGAATTAACCAAAAATCCGGATATTCTCGCATGGCTGGGCGAACATGTTTCCGCCAAATGCGTCTTATGCGGATTTGCGATGGAAACACAGGATCTGTTAGCGCATGCGACCGACAAATTCAAAAAGAAACACTGTGATCTGTTAGTTGCCAACAGTTTGAAAACAAGCGGCGCCGGTTTTCAGTGTGATACCAATATCGTTACGATCATAAGTGAAACACAGAGTGAGGAACTGCCGATCATGGATAAATCGGCATTGGCCTATGAAATCTGGGAGCGTTTGATTGCGCTGCACCATAAGAAATGAGGAATTAGAAATGTTAGTAGTAGTTGATATCGGAAATACCAATATTACTTTAGGGATCTATGACGGCGATACGCTGCTCGGCAGTTTCCGCTTAACCACTAAATTGAAGCGTACCAGCGATGAATTCGGCTCTTCGATCCTGTCCTTTTTATCTGCGAATCAGGTTACGATCGACGAAATCGACGATGTGATCATCGCCAGTGTCGTTCCTAAGATCATGCACTCCTTTAATAACGGTGTACGCAAATATCTGAAAAAAGAACCGATCATCATCGGACCGGGCATTCGTACCGGCATTTCCGTACAAACAGACTCTCCGCGCACGCTTGGCGCCGATCGAATCGTCGATGCGGCAGGTGCTTATTATACTTATGGGGGACCGGTGCTTGTCATTGATTTCGGTACTGCGACCACATATGACTACATTGCGGCTGATACGACCTTTCAATACGGTGTGATCGCACCCGGCATTGAGATCAGTGCACAGGCACTTTGGACCCAAGCTGCCAAGCTGCAGGAAATCGAAATCAAGAAGCCGCGTTCGATCTTATGTAAAAATACCGTTTCTTCCATGCAGGCCGGCTTGATCTACGGCTACATCGGACAGGTAGAATATATCATCAAAGAATTTAAGCGCGCGCTCAAGACCGATATGAAAGTCGTAGCAACCGGCGGTTTGGGACGAATCCTCTATAAAGAAACCGATTTGATCGATCTCTATGATCCGGATCTGACATTCAAAGGCTTAAAGATCATTTACGACAAATGCACCGGAAATGATCGCTGATAAAAACCTTCTATGCACAGAAAAGAAAGTACTGTTCATAGAAGGTTTTATTTTATATCTTGTTTCCTCAATATTGTTCACATAGGAGGAAATCTGCCAAATACACGATTTTGATCCCATTGCTATTTCCCACCGCAAATTCATCTAAGGTAACAACATATTTTGGATAATGATCCTTTATTGCAAGAAGATTGGCAATTTCCCGATCAGATTCTTCCGGCAATTGCCGGCACACTTGCACATAGATCCGTTCATCACGCCGCACTGCAACAAAATCAATTTCCTTTGTACCATGCTTGCCGATATAGACATCATAGCCTTTTCGGCGCAACTCAAAATAGACGATATTTTCAAGCATTGCCGCAAGTGATTTCGGATTGAATCCCATGATGCAGTATTTCAGCGATGAATCGGCAAGATAAAATTTCTCTTGTGTTTTCAAAACTGATTTTCCCTGTAAATCGTAGCGACGACAGCGATAGATGATGAACGCTTTTTCCAGCCACTCCAAATAGTTATACACAGCTCCAACAGACAAAGAACGGCCTTCACTCTTCAAAAACTTCACGATCGCATTGGCAGAAAAAGTTTTACCGACATTTTCAACAATGTAGAGAACGACCCGATTAAACAGATCATAATTCGTAATCGCATGCCGTTTTGTAATATCGCTTATAATGACAGAATGATAGATCCCTTCTACGATCTGATAAGCAGAGCCTTCATCGAAATCACCGATCGCAACGATCGGAAAGCCGCCCATACGAATATAATCAGATAAGTGTTCTCTTATCGAAAGACTGCTTTCTTTCTTAAATGCCAAATATTCAGCAAAGGACAGCGTATAAACCGGAATGGAAATATATCTGCCTGTGAGATAAGTTGAAATTTCACTTGCTATCAGTTTAGAATTAGAGCCGGTTACATAAAGATCGACGTTTTCATCTTCAAGCAAGCTGTTGATCGCTTTTTCCCAGCCGCTCACTTCCTGCACTTCATCAAGAAGCAGATAATACCGCCCTTCTTTGTTCATCTGCTTTTTGATACCGTCATACATTTCTTTATCGCTCATTCCCGCGTCAAAATCTTCTGCGGTATAACGCATACTGATAATATGATCTGCGGCAATACCGCTTTCCAATAAGTCATTGCGCAACATTTCTAAAATGGTGGACTTGCCACAGCGACGAATACCCGAAAGGATTTTTACTAAGGGAACATCACGATACGTTTTTAATCGTTTCATATAATATGGTCTTATGATCATCTTATCATCTCCCTATTTCTTAATCAGAGTATAACCAAAAACTTATAAAATAACAATAGTTTTTACTGATAATCCGAAAAAACTTTAATTTTTATTATAGTTTTTCACATATACACGCATAAATTGATCATACACCAAGAAGTTTCCGCTGTATCAATGCGCATCATTTTTCCATATAAAATCCCACCGACACAGACACCTTTTTGTATCACTGCGTTAGTGGGATCTTATCCTTAAAATTCCTTTGTTTCATACGATCATGATAATCGCTTCTGAAAATTGCCGCTGACGCTCATGCCCTCATGGAAGATCACAAACGCATTCTCATCAATTTCATAAATGATCTTCTTCAATCGGCTGACTTCATATTTAGAAACGACCACGATCACGATATACGTTCCCTTCTCTGTATATGCGCCGTTTCCTTTCCAATACGTAACGCCTCGGCTCAATCCTTCCATGATCGCTTTATAGACCCGCTCATCCTTTGTAAAGACCATGGCGGACATATTGATGTTTTGATAGTGAATGCGATCCAAGACAAAAGTCGTTACCGCCGAATACAGCACGGAATAAAGTGCGGTCGGCAGTTCAAACAGCACTGCGCATAGAATATAGATGCAAAGATTCAAAAGCAGAGACATTTTCCCGACGCTGAAATCAGAATACTTTGACGCGAGATAAACCCCTAAAATATCCGCGCCGCCGCTGCTTCCGCCGGCTCTCAGCGTTAAGCCGAGGCCAACCCCCGATATGATCCCGCCAAACAGACAGCTCGCCAGTACATCATCGACCAGTGCCGTTTTGGGAACACTGATCGCCGATAAGAATACGGTTGTAAAAAACAGCGAAACGACGGTCTTCCAGAAAAAACGGCGGCTGATTACCTTATAGGCCATGAACAGCAGCGGTAAATTGATCAAAAAGTTCAAAACACCGGAAATATCCATCCCACCGAACGTCATGCCGACACGCTGCAGCAAGGTACGAATGATCTGCGCAGCTCCAAGAACGCCGCCATTGTAAAAGCCAAGCGGCATGATAAACAGATTGACGCCGATCGCGAAGATCAATGTACCGCCAATGACTGTCATGACATCATAAAACTGGTCTTTCGGTTTCAGTTTGCTGTCCATACACACCCTCCATTTCTTCATCAGTATATCACAGAATGAATGGATTGTATCAGTTTTTTCAAGACGGGTCAAGCAAATGATGAAAGATCGTAACAGAACCGCTGTTTTACGATGTTTTTATGCCCAAAATGAGACGTAAACATTCTCTATACCTTTTTTTTCAAGACGTTCGTTTTTCCCTGACAACCGTTTTACACTTTTATTTTTCTCACTGCCACCTGCAACAGATCATCCGGCTGTTGTAAGATAAAATCACAAGGAACCGGCTGATCGCTGACAGCGCCCCATTTGGCGAAAGCAAAAGCACAGCCTGCCGCTTTTGCGCACAGTGCGTCATTGATAGAATCACCGACAAATAAGATCTCACTTACATCACAGTGCGCCTGTTTTTGAATGAACCATAAAGAATCCGGCGTCGGTTTCGTATGCGCGATGCGATCATTTGTGGCAATCAGATCCTCCTCCAAAAGATCATACACATCCTGTAACTGCTGCTTGGCCAAAGCAAATCCTTCCCGATTGCGAGAGGTATTGATGCCCAAACGGATCCCATAGGCATGCAGGGTACGCATGACCTCCAAGATTCCATCAAAAGCGACGATATCTGCCATAAAGTCATCTGCTTCCCCAAAACAGACCTGTTGAAACAAAGCTTGCTCTTCGGGTGGTATGTGCAGGTATGCACGCGTTTCCCGATCACTCATATAATAGCAGGGAATAAAGTGTTCATATGGCAGGGCTTTGCGATCTGGATACAGTTTATGATAGCCCTCATAAAGATGGGTGATCATCTTGCTGCAATCCATCAGCGTGCCGTCACAGTCAAATATCACGATTCGATACATAAGCATTCCCTCTATAAATACTTTTGACAAAAATCGATCAATGCCTGACAGGCAGCTTCTTCCTGTTCGCCGTTGACGATGATGCAGATCTGCTCACCGTGGCGTATGCCCAGTTCGATCACATCGACGATCCGGGTTGCCACTGCCGATCGATCTTCTGAATGAATCGTGATTCTGCAAGCATAGCTTCTTGCTAATTCTGCCAGCTTAGCAGCGGGACGTGCATGTAATCCGAGCGGGTCTTTTATACGATGATACAGTTTTTTCATCTGATTCCTCCTTATCAATTAAAGATAGTATGGCAAAAAGGTGCCGTCCGCACTCGTATCTTTGACTTTTCCGACTTTTCGACAATCGCCGAGCAGATAAGTATCGGCGCAGATTCCCTGATAACGCTCTGCCATTTCTTTATTCGGTTTCATGCCGCAGGCTAAAATTACCTGTCCTTCATAAAATATACCGTCCTTGCTCCATACGCCTTCCGCCGTAATTTCGCTGCAATCAACTTCTTTGTATATGGAAATGGATTGTTTATACTTTGCCAACTGTTCCTCTATCGCAAGATCATAAGCGCGATTATCCTGACGATGTAAAACATTTCCCGCCTCTAAGATCGTAACATGGCGTCCTTTCTTTGCCAGTGTAAGCGCCAATTCACAACCGATGCTGCCGCCGCCGATGATGACGATTTTATCCGATAACGAATCAATCTGCTCATAAGCGTCAAGCGCCTTTATCGCATATGCTTTCCCCTCTAACCGAGGGATAATAGAAACTGCCCCTACCGCGATCAAAAGTGCCTGCGGTTCCATGGCAAGCAAGCTTTCACGGCTCGGCATCTCTCCCAATTTAAGTGTGATCGGCAACTGTTTGATCTGATGGATCAAATAATCGCGGTATCGACGCAATTCGGTTTTATCTTCCACATGATCGCAAAAGCGCAAAACTCCGCCCAAGTCTTTTTCTTTCTCATAAAGGATGACCTGATGCCCTCTGGCTGCGCAGGTGATCGCCGATCGCATGCCGCTGATACCGCCGCCGATGATAACCACTTTCTTAGAAACCGCAGCGGGAAGGATCGTTTCCGGAAGCAGATCTTCATTCAGATAGCGTGGATTGACGCTGCATCCGACATTGATACGATCCGTGGTCCAGTGTAAACAATAACTGCATCTTAAACAAGGAACGATGTCCTCTTCTTTTCCTTCCATAATCTTGCGCAGCCATTTAGGATCGGCAATCAATGCGCGTCCGATCGTAACCAGATCAGCCTGTCCTTTCGTTAAGATCGCCGCCGCGTCATCTGCCTCTAAAATCCCGCCGACCACCGCGATCGGAATAGCAAGCGTCTGTTTTAATTCCCGTGCATAATGCGCATTGACATTATGCGGCGCAAAAGGAGTCGTCGCCATATGAATACAGCCTTGTTTATTCATATCCGTGCCCGCAGACAAATTGATCATATCTACATACTTCTGCGCCTCTGTTAAAAACTGCTTCGTATCCGCAAAAGTGATGCCCTCTTCGATCCATTCCACCGCGCTGATTCGCAGATCGATCGGGAAATCGGGACCGACCGCTTTTCGTACCTGCTTTAAGATCATAAGCGGGAAACGCATGCGGTTTTCCAAAACGCCGCCATAATGATCCGTGCGTTTGTTCCAAGCCGGCGATAAAAACTGTGCGGGCAGCCACCCATGCGCAAAATGAAGCATGACCATATCAAAGCCGAACTGTTTGGCATCTAACGCCGCTTCTGCGAATTTTTCGGCAAGTTCCGCCAGTTCCGTTTCCGTGAGCGCGCGAATCCGTGTCCCCTCATCATTGACGCCGTCGCAAGGTCCTACCGTTTCTGCTCCGCGGTTATAAAGCCCCATGTGTATCAATTCCAGTGAAACTCTGGAACCGCCCGCTTTTAATTGATTCAGCGTATGGCGCGTCTTTTCCCGTTCATACTTTGAAAACAGATAAGGCGTATCCCACCATGCTCCTTTCACATTGATCCCGCCGCTTCCCATTACGATCAATCCCGCCTTACAAGCGATCTTGTCGATCGAAAAAGGCGAGGTAGGAGCCGCAATTACTCGATTCTGCAAGGTTAGTTGATTGATCTTGATCGGTTCAAATAAACAACGATATGCTTCTTTCATATAGATACCTCCGTTTCATTTATCGTTTTTTCTTCTCGGGTCACATCTTTTACCCAACGGCCTTGCATGATGCGTATCGTGCTTGTTCCCAGCTTGATCACATCATCAAAACGCAGCACCAGAAAAGTAAGCCAAACCGGCAAGTTCCAAACAAAGGCACAGAGATAGCCAAGCGGAATACAGATCGTCCAAAGGAAGAGAATATCATTGATCAAGACAAATTTAGCGTCGCCACCGCCTCGCAAGATCCCGATCATATTGACAAATGCGTTAGGGCGAAGTCCTTCCAAAAATGCACCGATCAACAAAATATCCATTAAATAGCCCATGCTCTCCGCGCTGATATCATAAAGAAAAGGCATACTATAACGGCTTAAAAATACAAATGTGAACGCAAACAGACCAACCCCGACCGCCGCTTTTTGTAAACGGGCGATCACTTCCTTTAACTGTCCCTGCTTCCCCGCACCGATCGTGTTGCCGACGATGACTGCCGCCGCTGCCGCAATCCCCTGCGACATGACCGAAGAAAGCTGTGATACGACATTGTAAATGCTGTAGGCAGCCGTTACTGCCGTTCCCATATGGCCGATGATGACCGTAAGCAGCGAGAAGCCAAGCGACCACAGCATTTCATTGCAGATGACCGGCACGCTGTTTTGTATGAACCGCTTGCGTAAAGAACGATCTAAATGAAGCAGATCGCGTATTTTCAACATGATCTTTTTCTCAAAATATTTCATGTAAACCACAACGGTGATACATTCGCAAATACGGGCGATCGTCGTCGCTAAGGCCGCACCGCTGACTCCCATTTCGGGCATGCCCAGATTGCCGAAGATCAAGATCCAGTTCAAAACGATATTGACAGACAGTGACACCAGCGAAGCGATCAGTCCGATCCGCACCGTTCGCACAGCCCGCAGCACATTGCCGCTGATCGTCGCAATGCCGAAAAAGAGATAGGAAACACTGACGATGCGCAAATAATCTGCTCCCAGTGCGATCACTTCCGGATCGTTTGTAAAGATGTGCATGATCATGCGCGGTGCAAACAAAGAAAGCGCGACCATGATAAAAGCGAACAATAGAACGATCCGATACGTATAAGCTAGTGTTCTGCGGATGCTTTCTCGATCTTTCCTGCCCCAAAACTGTGCCACCAGCACATTGGTGCCCCCGGCAGTTCCATAAATCACCAGCGTAAAGATAAAAAACAGCTGATTGGCCAAAGCCGAGGCAGACAGCGCCGCTTCTCCAAGCGAGCCTAGCATCAGCGTATCCATCATTGATACGCCGACCGTGATGAGATTCTGCAATGCGATCGGCATTGCGATCACCATCATGCTTCGATAAAACTGCTTTTTTCCCATTCCCTTCACCTGCCTTCTTTTGAAAAAGGAAGCGACCGCTTCCTTTTATTCATTCTTCGTCGTGTGTATTAAAATACTTCGCCTCCGGAAGCGGATCCTGTAGTTTCCATTCTTTCGTCACGATGCCGTAATCTGCCGCTAAACGATGCGCCAGAATTTCTACGACCGGCGCATACTCCAAACATCTGAACACGCCGCCTACCGCATCAAAAGGAAGATCACGCGCATCTATCGTATTTTGTCCGATCACAAAGCAGTCACCGACTTCTTTTTTCACATAGTTTGCCAAACCGTTTGCGATTCCTTCATTTCGTCCGTCATTTAAGATGATAATGCCCATTTTCTTCGTAAAGCCCATCGTCGGTCCATGCATGCCATCATCCATTTCATAACCGACACATAAGAACCGCTTTGCGATTTCCAAGATCTTCAATGCGCCTTCCTGAGCAACGCCCCACAAAGGACCGGCGCCGTATAAAGCAAAGCTTTCTACATTCATGAGTTTCCATTTATTGTCGTCAAACCATTTCATCGTTTTTTCACAGATCGCCTTATGGCTGGCCGGCACACGACGCGCATCCGCCAAATAACTTTCATACGCTTCTTCACTTAAATAACCTCTTGCCAAGCCGATTTCCATGCCGATCATGATCTGCGTCAGGATCGAAGCGCAATAGCCGATCGTACGCTGTCCAAACTCCTCGTTGCCACATCCCATATCGACATGCGCACCGCTTTCCTTTGCCAGTGGGGTCGTATCGGCTTCGCTCATGGCAACAACTAGATTGCCTGCTTCTTTCATCTTTTTCTGCGCTTCCTGCGTCAGTGTGGAAGTGCCGGACTGAGAAGTAAAAAGATAGAGCGCGTTGGGATTATAGGCTTTCTTTGCCAGAAATACATTTGGCAAGATCGCTGTTGTGCTGATGCCGCTCACTTCTTCTACAACTTCACGTGATGTCTGCGAACATGTATTGCTCGTACCCGATCCCACCAATACGATCTCATCAATTTCCTGTAGACGCGGGGCAATATATGCCATCATCTCTTTTGTCGCTTCTTTGCGGTTTTCCAAGATTGCTTCGATCACGGAAGGTACCCGCTCGATCATATCCATTAACGTTAACATAACTCCTCCTTCATTGCTTTGTCATTATCATTTTCTCATCTTCATCATTTGGGTTTGCTTATTTCATCAGCGGTGATAAGCGCAGATGCCTATCACCGCATAGAGAGATTTTATTTACTTTCAGACATCTTATAAGATACCGACATAAGTCAATAAGATTGCCAAGATCATGATCGTAAAGATCAAGACTGTCGGTTTGACATTCTTATTCAGCAGCTTGAAGCAGCCAAGGGTCAACAGCAGCGGAAGCAGACATGGGAAGATCGTGTCGATCATATCCTGAATGCTTTGGGTTGCGCCGTTCATCTCAAATACATATGCGATCTTCATAGATACCATCGTAGCCGTCATTGCTCCTACGGTCATCAAACCGACAATGCTGGCAGCTTTGGTAACAAAGCTCATGATGCCGCTTTCTTCCGCCTGCGACATGAATTTTGAACCTAATCCATAACCGATATAAGGACCCATGAAACGTACCGGGATCGCCAGTGCATTATATAATACCAAGAACATGATCGGTCCTAAGATACTGCCATTCGCAGCCAAAGATAATCCGATACCCATCGTAATGACACGCCATGTGCTTTGAAAGATCGAATCACCGATACCGGCAAACGGTCCCATGAGCGATGCTTTGACCGCGTTGATCGACGCTTTATCGAAATTCGCATCTTCCGCTCCCTGTTTTTCCATAGAAGCCGCCAGTCCGGTAATAAAACCGGATACGGTCGGCGTCGTATTAAACAGTTCCCAATGCCGTTTATAACCTTCGATGCGATCTTCTTTCTTATCATAGAAACGGTTGATGACCGGAATCATCGTATAAAGAAACGACAGCGCCTGCATTTTTTCCCAGTTATACGGTGCGCTCATCGTATGTGAACGCAAAGCGATCTGGAAACACATCTTGCTTTCTTCTTGCGTCAAATTTAATTTATCCTTAATCATTGAACAATTCCTCCTCACTGTCATCAGCTGTTGCCAATGCTACCGTATTTTTACGCTTTGCCATTTCTCCTTCAAAATACAGGATGATGACCAAGATAATTCCGGTAATCGCGATCGCCATTAACGGCATGCCGCAGTAAGCCGCCATGATGAAACCTAAGAAATAATAGACAGCTAATTTCTTGGTCCACATCATCTTTAACAATAAGCCGAATCCGACTGCCGCCAGCATGCCTGACGCATTACCCATACCATCTAATAATACCTGTGGAATATCATTGATGATGCCTTCCATCGCGCTGGATCCCAAAGCGACCGCAGCACCGCAAACAAGTCCTTTGAACACATACATCGTGCCTGATACAACCGGTACGATACGCTGCAAACCTTTCCAGTTTCCGTTCTCTACCCATTTGTCGATCAATGGGCTCCATAAAGAACGAAGTGCAACCAGCGGTACAAACAGCATTTGACAAAGCATGGAAGCCGGTACTGCAAGGGCGAACGCCGTCTCTACTCCCTGCCCTAAGATGATCGCATAAGCCGTTCCTACGGCAGTACCTGAACAAGCATCCGGCGGTACGGTACCTCCGATTGCCATGACCCCCATAAATACCAGTTCCAACGATGCCCCAACCGTTACTCCGGTCGTCACATCACCCAGTACGATACCGATTGCCGTACCGACCACTAATGGTCTGGTCGTCATCGGGTACGAGAACCATGTTTCGATAAACTCTAATACAAAAACGGTAATCCCGACTAAAATAGCCTCAGTCATAAATCATTTCCTCCTTAACCTAAAATTTTATCAATGTTGTGTTTTGATTCACTTGGAACCATACGCAGTTCCAGTTCTGTAACTTTCTTGCGCATACGGCGTAAAATCGCGATTTCTTCTTCCGTCAAATAGATTCCTGCCGCTACCATCTTTCCTCCTTCCTTTTTCTTCACGCCGCCGACATTGACTTTGTCGATCTGATTGGTATGTGCAACCAGTTTTTCAGCGTCTTCGATCGTTCTGGTGATCACAAAGATCTTGATCCCTTTCGCTTTCGGATTATTCAACAAAGCAATCGCGTCTTCAATCGTTTTGATTGCCAGTTTCACCCCTGCCGGCTTTGCCATCTTTAAGGCCAGCTTGCTCATTTCATTGGTGGCAGCCTCGTCATTGGCGATCAAGATCGCCTCCGGCCCGACCGCATTGGTCCATGTTGTCGCCACCTGCCCATGGAGCAGTCGATCATCTACTCGCAATAGTTCTACCATAAACAGTCATCCTCCAATCCTTTCGCAATTTCTGAAACAACACTATCGTGATCAAAGATCAGCGTATTTTCCTTCGCACTGTTTACCACCTTGTTAAGCAGCGGGCGCACCTTTGCATCTTCACTGCTCAGTTTCAGCTCCAGCACCATAGAAAGCGTCATTCCCGTTACTAGATAGACATTTTCATGATCCATCAGCTGCATCAACTGGTTGTGTACGCTTCCGCCGTTGATATCGCATAATATGACAAATTCCCAGTTTTCATGCGTATCAACTTGTTTTTTGATATGCTGGTAAATTACCTGCGGCTGTCCATAGCGATCTAATCCATATACATCTATATCCGAACAGTCGCCGATGATCATCTGTGCGGCACTGAGCATTCCTTCTGCCAAAGAGCCATGCGATGCCAGTATGACCTTTCGCAACTTCCATCCCTCCTTTGCCACTGATTCGCTTCACTTATCTATAAGCAAAAAGCGTGCCAACTTTTCTCATTTCAGTCGGCACGCTGCTTTCAACTACATAAAACAACGGTTTTATCAGTTTATTTTTTTCCATGTGACAAATAACAGAATTTACAGATTTTCAAAGTCATTGACACTATTTTCATTTCTATTGACACTTTTAACAGGACGATGATAAATATACGCATAGATATAAGCGATCTCATTGACCGGAATTTCCACATTGTAGATGCGCTCTACATCCGCAAAAATCGTTTTGACCAGTTTGATGAAATCCGGATGCGCGGCAGTGAATTTGTCCACATCCTCATAATAGACTGCCTGCTTGTCGATGATCAAACGCTCGATCAGACAGGCGATATGCACATACAATCCCATGACGACTCCAGCAGGGAAGACGATCTGCAAGCCCTTTTGTAGTTTTGCGATAATATCCTGTACACTGTCCATGATCTTTTCCGTATCTAAGATCGTGAGATAGCCAAGCAGATGATCCATAGAGAAATACTTGATCATGTTTTCATTAAACACCGTAATCTGCTTTTCATCTAAATACGGCGCAAAGATCGCCAAGATCGTATCCAAATGCTTTTGTTCCAGCAGTTCTTCGATCGAGATGAAGCAGATGCCGATCTGCGGATCTTTTGTTCCGACAATGCCGATGACATTGCATTTTTGAAAGATCGGATCATGGATGCCGATCGTAGAAAGAGACGCGTAGTCATAAGGAATGATCTTGATGTCCACTGCCTGCGGCAGCGACTGCTCAATCAAAGAAGCGATCTTTTCAGCCGTGCCGATGCCGGTTTCGCATACGGTCAAGATCGTATTTTGTTTCTTGCGGTTAGAGATGATCTTATAACGGTGTTGGTTGCGGATACTGGCTTCTTCCAAGATCTGATCGATCGAATTGCCATCTAAGATCATGGAACCGATATCCAGTGCCAGTTTGGTCGATACATTGTTGATGATGCCCAGATCGACATTCGATACATTTTCTAAATAAGCATATATATCTTCTAACGATCCCATATCGACCATGACGATGAATTCACGGCAGCCCTCTTTCTGCAATAGATATTCACGCAGACGGGAAACGACCAAAGTAAAATCACTTTCGATCGGCATATCGATCGCATCGAATACTTTTCGATTCAGAAGCTGATTGACAACTTCCGCGATGCTGCTGGCGATGTTGTAGCCATGTGCGATGATAATGCCGGGGATCGCCGCCTTTTTCATATCTCGATCAAAATAATGGAAGAATAAAAATACATTGATCTGTCCGATCCTGCCAATATGTAAATGCAAGGCGTCTTCGATCAGCGCCGCGACATCCACCGCTACGCTGTAATCAAGCGGATAATAAGTCTTGATCAGCTCTAAGCACTGATTCAGTTCTTGATTCAGCGTATGGCTGAAGGCTTTTCTGATCGTTGCATGATTGAGATAATCCATGATCAGTCTTGATAAAATGATCGTTTCATTGTTGGATACCTTCTCCAAATGATATTTGGAAGCGATGATCTGAAAGATATTGCTTAGCAGGTTATAGACGAATTTACTGTTGGGAGAATCCTTTTCTTCTTCACTGTAATATAGATCATCAATGTATTGTTCGATGCGCTCGTGCATGGAATACGCGAATGCGGGAAAATTGCTTTCTTTGTTTGGAAAGGTAGAGAAGCTGCGCAGGATCGAAAGATTGAACTGATACAGCTGGCTGTTTCGCTTTTCATCTTCCATCACTTCCAGATCGATCATCGTATGATCGTCAAACTGCGCCTGCGGCACTTCCCGCCGCTGCATATCCAGAAGTTCACTAGGCAGATCATAAATATGGATCTCCACGTCCTGTGTATCGCCGCGATGCAGCAGCGCTTTTGCCACACTGGCTTTGACATAGTTTTTCAGTTCTCCGACATTGCCTAAATAGTCCACTGATTCCATGACCTGATAAGCCAGCTTGGAAATACGGATCGACTGATGGATCGCCTTGGCTTCACGCTTGAACAGATAAGCGATCAGTTCTTTTTTCTCGGCACGGGAACGCTGCTTCAAAGAAGGCAGTTTGACCGTGATCGGAATGCGCCTCAGCATTGTTTTCAATAAACAGGTCTTGGGATCCTCGGTCGTCGCAAAGATCATGCGCACGCTGCCCTCATACCAAGTATCATTATCGCCGACCATATGATAAATGCCTTTATCCATGAACAAAAAGATCTTTTCTTGGCTCTCCGGCTTCAAGGCATGCACTTCATCTAAAAATAATACACCGCCCTCAGCAGCCGCAATAAGCCCTTGACGATCTTTATCCGCCCCGGTGTAAGCACCTTTTTTATAGCCGAATAAATTAGTGAGCAACAGTTCCGGATTATTGGCATACTCGGCGCAGTTTACCGTTACAAAACGGGCGTCTGGCTGAATGCGTCCTGTTTCTTTCGCATATTCATACATACAGCTCGCCAACATGGATTTTCCGGTTCCCGTCGGTCCATTCAATAAAATCGGCAGCCCCTGCCCCGGATAACTGATGGCCGCTTTGCACTGCTCGATGCAATAGCTCAGACTTTCATTTGCGCCGATCATCAAAGAGAAAGAAGCGGATCTTCCTTCCGCAAGGGTGATTTCTTCCATCAGTTCTAAAAGGCTTGTATAGCTTCGGCTAAGCGCTTCTAAATGGAACTGTTCAAGGAATGCCTTTCTGGGAAAGTAGTAAACCGGTCTGCTGTCGATCTTAAAGACGAGATCCTGTGCAAACAGTTGGTTGAGATAATGAGAAATCAGATTACGGCTTACTTGAAAATGATCTGCCAGCCCTTGTGCGGTAAAGCCTTTCAGCGTTTCTCTGTTTCCCTCTTTCAATACTTGAATGGGTTGGATTCCCAGTTCTATACAAAGTGCGTCATAGATCGCTTTTTTCATTTGATTTTCCTGCGCCATGTGCATCCCTCCTCTTTTTTGTTATATCGATGATTTCCCCTTTTCATTCTATTTCATTATAAAGACAGTACAGCGAAATTTCAAGGCAGCTATGCTTGCGCACATGCCATATACTTCAGTAAAATTAAGATTTTCTGTCTGTTTTTTTCTTCCTTATTATTTCAATCTGTATTATAATTAGAAAACGAGGTGATAAAACTTGAAACAAAGAAAAAGGACATCCGGCAGACCGGTCAAGCTGAAACGCGGTTCTTCTTTTGATGTATTGATCGCGATCATTGCGGTTTTGACTAGCGCTGCCTTTCTATATTCCTTGTTTTCATTTAAGGTGATCCCGACAAAATGGGTCATGTTGATCATGCTGGGTCTATCGCTTGTATTATTGATCTTAGCTTTTTTAAGCATCGTGCGCACCAAACGCTGGATCAGCGTCGTAAAACGATTTTTACTGCTTTTGATTGCGATCGCCACCAGTGTCGGCACATTGTTTGTATGGCGCCTAAAGGACAGCATTTACCAGATCGGCAATTCCACGACGACGGAAATCGCCTATGTACTGGTAAAAGCGGACAGTGATATTCAAAAACAGAGCGAGCTTTCGCAAAAGAGCGTGCTTTATCATGACGGCACCGATGCGGATATCGGCAAAAAAGTACAGGAAGCGTTAAATAAAGAAGTGGCGAATATTCGCTATGAGAAAAATGAAAGCTATCTGGATATGAGCGAAGCGCTGTTGGCAGCACAGTGCGATGCGATCATCGTACCGCAGTCACAGTACAACTATTTGACCCGCAAAAACGAGAACCTGTCTGCTTCCGTACGCATTTTAAGCGAAATCACCTATACCAAAGAACATACCTCCAGCGGCAATATCGACATTACCGAAAAGCCGTTTGTCGTATTCGTCAGCGGTATGGATGAAGCAGGCGAACTCAACACCGATCTGCACAGCGATGTCAATATCCTGATGCTGGTCAATCCGATCACCAATGAGATGAAGATGATCAATATTCCACGCGACTCTTATCTGCCAAATCCGGCTTTGGAATATGGCAATGATAAATTAACGCATACAGGCATGTATGGCGTGGAGAATACATTGCAGACGATCGAAAATCTGTTTCAGGTCGATATCGATTACTATGTGAAGATCAATTTTTCATCGTTGATCGAAATCGTCGATACGTTAGACGGTATTAACGTCGATGTCCAGATCACATTCTGTGAACAGGATGAAAACCGCAGCTTTGCGCAGGAAGATCTGATCTGTCTGAATGCCGGTCCTCAGGAATTAAACGGCAAACAGGCCTTGGCCTATGCCCGTCACCGCGACAGTTATGTCGATCAGGACCTTTCCAGAAATAAAGCGCAGGTCGATATCGTCAAGGGAATCGTAAAGAAGATCCTATCGCCATCCGGCATCACCAAAGTGGATACGCTGCTTGGCAATGTCAGCGATTATGTCATGACGAACTTCAGCGGCGATGAGATTTCTGCTTTTGCGGCCAGTGAACTGGAAGACGGAGAAGCTTGGACGATTTCTTCGCTTACGATCAGCGATCGCACTTTCGACAGCAGGATCAATGCGTCGGCGCCGGATCTGGGACCGTTAGATGTTTATTTGTTCTCAAAAGAAGATGTGGCGGAAGTAAGAGAAGCGATCGATTCCTTTATCGATCCACAAAAGCTTTCCGATTTCAGCTTTGATTTAGATGATCTGCATGGCAAGACTTATGAGAAATTAAAAAACAACGGCGTCGTATATGATGTCGATGCGCAGTATCCACATTGATGTTACTTTTCAAAAAGCCTTGGTGCTCTGATAGTGTGTGGGTGTGGAGGAGCTTTCAGCATCTGCGTTGTTCATTTCAAACTTATTTAACTAAAATGCATGGATATCCTTTCACTTCGGTGTGGATATCCTTTTTTTATATAAAAAACCTTCGTGTCATCATTTCTTTACCGAGAATTTTATACACGAAGGAGACCTTAACCTATGTATGATTTTATCATTCTTTATCTATATTAACAGCATAATATCATTATTAGTTATTTATATGGCTCTGCCGCAGATGCTTATCATCCGAGTAATGCATTTGTTTATTATTCAAAATTATTTTTGAACAACAGCTATTTATCAAGCAGCCAATCTGCGATATCAATAATTCTAACACCCTCATATTGATATGCGGAATCCCTTGTTCTTGCAATTATCATTTTAGGGTAAGCATCGTTGATTTTGAGCAACGACGATACCTCTCTTTCAAAGGTTTTTTCTTCAGTGATATTATCAGATACTTGAATATAGATTTTTTCGTTACGTTTAATTGCGACAAAGTCAACTTCTTTTTTATACAAGACACCAACATAAACCTCATACCCTCTGCGCAGCAATTCTATTGCAACGATATTTTCAAGTATCCTGCCTCTATCAAGGTTTTTAGTACCGAGTTTTGCATAGCGAAATGTATGATCGCTCAAATAGTATTTATCATTTGTAGAAAGATATCTCTTGCCCTTGATATCATATCTGCGCACTTTATAGAAAGCGAAAGCATTACAAAGATACTGCATATATGAACCAACTGTTGTGTGATGTATGTTTTCCTGTTCCTTACTGAGTGTGGCTGTGATGTTTCTTGAAGAAGAAAGGTTGGAGATGTTGTCCATGTATCATCAATATTATCCAAAATCAACATTTTTTCAATTTTGGCTAATAGAAACAAAGATTTACACTGATGCCAACATATATTTTAAGTATCAATCAATCCTCTCAAAACAGTCTTATCTGTCTGCCGGCGAATACAATTCATTCATTTTACCCACTTAAATAGAATGATATTCTTTTAACCGTTCGATCGTTACTTGGGTTTGTTTCATCCACTCCACAATCCGAAAAAATCTTTCTCATGCTTGTACGTCAATCTCAGAAAGATATTCATTAAGCACTCCACTTATAAGTAAATTGATAGCAGTCAACCTACGATACTCTTGTAACTATCTCAAATACCGTTGTCCATAAATGCCAATATGATTTTCTTCGCGCTTAGGAAGTATAAGGTTTAGGAGTAAATAAGCACTTTCATTATGGTTATGTATCATTTCATTGTAGTTCCCTTCAATATATTTAGTTTTTCTACAAATTCATCCTATACAATCGTCTTCACAAATTCTTATAAATGCTGCAAGGGCTTTTTTATTAGATCGTGAAGTGTATTTTTCTTACTCTTTGCCTAAGCGCAAACGATGGAAAGCAGCTGCTTTGATCATTTCATCTGTCATTGGTGTCTGTTTCCGATTTTTTCTTTTTCATTCTTTTTACAATTTTATTAGTTATCTTGCCCTATTATCGTGTATAATACTGATATTGAGGTGATATTGATGAAATTATTAAAATCTCGAAAATTCTGGGATGCGCTGCTGGCGGTTTTGTTTGTGGCAGCGGGATCCTATTTGGTATATCGGCTTTATGCGTTCCGCTTTTTGCCGGATAAATACTTATATATGATCATTTTAATCTTGGTCTTGCTCGCTTTGATCTTTATCCTGATGATCTTTGCGAAAGTCAAAGAGTGGATCCAGTGGATCAAACGCGTGCTTATCGTGCTGCTGTGCATCGGTTTGACATTTGCGGCAGTAACGATCGGCAATGTGGAATCTTCTACCCGCAAGATCACCGCAGCGGAAACCATCGGCTACACCAATATCCATGTCGTTGTGCGAAATGACAGCGGAATTGATGCGATTGCCGATCTCAGCGATAAAAAGGTGCTGATCCAAGATGGCAACGACAAAGAATACGGTGAATATGTAAAAAAGAAGATCACTGCATCCAAGAAAGCCAAAGATGTGACATTTGAGGAAAAACTGGATTACAGTACGATGATCAGCGATCTGCTGAATGAAAAGTGCGATGCGATCGTCATTACCGACGCCGCTTATCAGACGCTGGGGCAAAGCATTGCTGCGGTAAAGAGCGATACCGGCATCATTCAGACCTATAAGAAAAAGAAAACCATTACCGCAAACGGCAGTGAAAAGGATATCCGCTATGAAACCTTTACGATCTTTATTACCGGAAATGAAGGAACCGGCGATATCAACACGGATAACAACAGTGATGTCAATATGTTGTTGATCGTGAATCCGCTTGCGGCACACGTGGAAATGATCTCCATTCCGCGCGACAGCTTTGTGCCGAATCCGGCACTGGGCAACCGCAATGACAAATTGACGCATACCGGTTCTTCCGGCAGTGAAAATACGGTAACGGCGATCGAACAGTTGTTCGGTATTGATGTAGATTTCTATTTGAAGCTCAATTTCAGCTCCGTTATCGAGATCGTCGATGCACTGGACGGCATTGACATCGATATTCCGCTTGATTTCTGTGAACAGGATGAAAACCGCAGCTTTGCACAGGAAGATTTGATCTGTCTAAGCAAGGGTGAACAACGGATCGACGGCCGTGAGGCACTTGCCTATGCCCGTCATCGCCACAGCTATGTCGATCAGGATCTATCGCGCAACCAGGCACAGCAGCGCGTATTCCAAGCAATCGTCAAACGTATGCTGCATATCGGCAACGTCGGTAAGATCGAAAAGCTGATGGATATTGCGACTCGCCTTTGTGCGACCAATATGCCGATCGAACAAGTAACCAACTTCATTTCTTATCAGTTGGATCATCCGCAGGAGTGGACGTTCTCCTCGATCTCTTTGAACAACGGCTATTCGGATATGCTTGCGACTGCCAGCATGGGAAGCGCGCTTCCGCTCAGTGTTTATCTGTTAAATAAAGATGATATTCAGGCGGTGATCGATCGTTATCAAGAACTTTGCGAGCTGATGAATTTTTCGACCTTCGCTTTTGATCTCAACAATTTAGAAAAAGATCGGGTCTATGTATCAAGCGATTATAACTTCTTATGGGCAGGCGATAACACATCACAATGGGAAGCCGTCATAAATGAAGAAACGATCTTGCCGGATACGCCGACCCAGACTCCTAGTGAGCCAAGCGAGCCGACAACGCCGACGCAGCCAAGCGAGCCAAGCACCGGCGGCAATGAAGAAACGACTGCGCCAAGCGAGCCGGATGAAGGAAATACGGAAACCGATCCAAGCACACCGGATACTTCACAAACGGTACAGCCATAAAAAAAGAGCAACATGCGTGAGCGTGCATGCTGCTTTTTTTATGCTTGTGTCTTTGGCGTTTCTTCTTTGATGTAAGTCATCTTTTTTAACAGTGCTAGCGCTGTTTCCAATAAGGCAGCTTCCTGATAGATAAACTGCACTTGCAGCGCTTCTTCATCATGCACGATCTGCGCATCTAACACTTGATGATCCACTTCCTTTATCAAACGATAACTGCCCTGCAAGCCTTCCCCATCCATCACGAGCGCATGTTCATAAGCCGCTTTTCGCAAAGGGACAGGCGTTGCTTTCATCATCCATGACCACGGTGCGTTTTCGCTTTCATAAGGTCCGATCAAGATCAGCGCATCGCTGAAAGCATCTTCCTGCTTTTCACACGTACCTATGGCGGCAATGCGCCAGTTGTGAAAAGGATAATATACATGATGGCGGCGGTATCCGAAAGCTGTTGTTTCATCCAGCTTATGCGCCAGATGGATCTGCGGCGTTCTGCCCAGCACCTGACACAATTCACTGTACGCGTGCATCGGAATCGCGATCTGCGCGTCTTTTTCATAGGCAATCTCAAAGCGATCCACGATCTCATGTGCAATCTGTTTGGTCGTTTCATTCATGTTGGCGTAAGTAAAATAGCCTTCTTTCCACAACAGCGCCAAAGCGGTATTGCGATAAAAGGACGCGTCTTTTTCGATCTGATTCCAAACAAATACACGCTGTGCCAGTTCCGGCGCCTCATTCATTGCGATCTCATCATACGACAAGTAGCCGAGCGGGGTGATCACATGTGCTTCCTTTGGCTGCGGTTCATAGCTTTGATGATCCCATGCGATCATGAATTGTGCATCAAAAGCAGCGCCGATGATCTGTTCCCGCATTTCCTCCAGCCATTCATAAAAGTGCGCTTCCAGCAATTCAAAATCCTGATGGGTGAGATAATTGCTGGAATCCTGCAAAGAAAAATCGATCTCGCTTTCCTCCTGTATCTTTTGCATCAGCCTCAAAGCCGCATGATGAAAACCCGCACCGGCATAACTGGTGGTCGCCGTTAAGCTCACAAAGCCTTTTTCATACACACATGCAATGATCCCATTTGGACAAAGGTGCAGCTGCACCAGATCGCCATAGTCCTCCACCTTGATCTGTTCCTTTTCGCCCAGCTCTCGCAGCTGTTTGGTAAAGCTTTCCGGCTCCAGCTTCCCCAGCGCGCCTTCCATCAGTAATTCGATTTCCATTTTTTAGCCTCACTTTCCATCTAAAAAAGCTGATTGCTCAGCTTTTATTCTAATCCGATCACTTCTAAACGCCCCTGCGCATTCTTCATGACCTGAATGCTCATAGATGTCTTCAGCGCATCGTTTGACAGTTCGGTATTCTCATATTTCGCCGTTAAGGATACGATATAACCTTCCCCGCTCGTTTCACCGATATAAAGTGAAGAAGGCGTGATCTTTTCCGTTTTGAGTTCCTTCATCTGCGGCAGAGAATCTTTATCATACTGCTTTACGATCGTCGCATAGCTGTTGTAATAATTGCTCTGCGCATACAGGGAAAACTCCTCGCGGTAATCCTGCGGCAGATACGTCAGACCGCCGATATCCGTACCGTCTTTCTTATTCGCCAGCGTCAGAAAGTCAAAGGCAAAATTCTTTGCCACCAGCTCTGCACATTTTTCTTCATCCGCTCCATCCTTCAACGCTTCGCTCAACTGATTGAACAGCTCGGTCTGCGTATTGTTTGGATCCTGCGGTGCTTCATATATCTCATTGGTTACCAGTTCCACCTTTTTATTGGCTTCTTCTTTTTCACTGTCTTCGCCGCCGCAGCCGCTTACCGTAAACAGCAGGCAGGCAAACAAAGCAAGGGTCATTTTCCTAAAATTCTTCACATTGACAACTCCTCTCGCTTTATAAGTATAGCATATTTATTCTGCTGTAAGCAAAATTTTTATCTGTTCAAACAAATTTTTATGCCAAGCGCCGCCGCCCTGTGCCAGCACTTCATTGCCGCCGCCATGCAAATGCAATACCGGGGCAATGCGGCGATATAAATCATCGGCTTTTTCTTCTAAAGTGGAAGAAACGGCGATCACGACCTGCGCACTGTCATAGATCTTTGCCACAAACACGACGATCCGCTCATAATGCGATACGATATAGCGCGCATATTGAGAAAGCGACTTCACGTCAATATCATCAAACTCCATAAAGATCGTATGCGGAAAACGCTTCGCCAAATCAGCGGCGCCCAGTTTATAATACTTGTGCTTCCAAACGATCAGATCGGCACTCAGCGCTTTGACCTCATTGCCCAGCTTATAAATACCGCTGTTAATGTAAAGATGCGGCAGGGCCAGCGCTTTTCCCGCTTCATCCAGCACCGTATAGCGTTTATCAATGTTTTCCAGCAGCTGATCGCCGGCTTGATATAGGATCTTATAGCCGTTTGTCGTCTTTTCATAGCCCATGATATAGATCGACTGAATATAGCGCAAACTTGGCACATGCATACAGCCGCATGGATTATAATCCAGATTGCCGATGCTGACGACGCGCAGATCATCATGTGCCAAACGCTTGAGCGGGGCGTGCTTCATCGCTTCTTCATGGGTCGGATAAAACACCTTGATTGGCAGATCGTCGCGAATCAGGCCATTGCATAAGATCTGTAATTCACTGACCTGTTTTTCACTGAAGCTCTTTAAGTTAAATTCAATATCATTCTGTTCATCACTCACATGATGCGCCAAGACCTCGGTATGATAAACCTGATTGACCAGCGCCGAGATCAGATGTTGTGCCGTATGGATCTGACATTTGCGAAAACGCGCGTGCATATTGATCGACAGATGCACCTGTCCGCTCAGTTTCACATCCAACAAATGCCAAAGCATACCGCGTTTTTCTCTTAAAGCCAAGACCGGATGATTGGCGATGACCCCCTCATCACTGCTCATGCCGCCGCCCTCATAAAAGAAGATCGTTTCCCGCAAAGCATGCCAGTACAGGCCGTTCTCTTCCTCCACCTCGATCACTTCGCTTTGAAATTCGCTTAAAAAGCAGTCATCCAATAAACGATTCAACATCTTTTCACTCCTTCCTGTTCTCTCTATGTTATTCTCATTCCGATACACTTATTTCTTATTATTTTATCACAGTTCCGTTTGATTTCCTGTCATTTTTTATGTGAAATGATGTTATCTCATGCTATAATGATAGACAATGAGAAAAAAGAAAGAACGGAGGAGCCATGATGAAACAAATCGCGCTGCACTGGGAAGACTATGAATGTCTGGATGCCGGAAACAATGAAAAGCTGGAACGCTGGAAAGATGTGATCCTGCGGCGTCCCGATCCCAGCGCCCTATGGCCGCTTCAGGAGGAAAGCGAACTGTGGAAGCACCCCTACGCGCATTATCATCGTTCAAAGCAAGGGGGCGGACACTGGGAATACTTAAAGCCGTTAAAGGAGAGCTGGGTCATTTCCTATCGGGATCTGCGTTTTAAGGTGTCGCCGACCGGTTTTAAGCATACCGGCTTATTTCCCGAACAGGCAAGCAACTGGGATTTTATGATGGAACAGATCAAAAACGCCGATCGCGAGATCCGCGTCCTGAACCTGTTTGCTTATACCGGCGGGGCGACCATGGCCTGTGCGGCAGCCGGGGCGGCGGAAGTCGTGCATGTCGATGCCAGCAAAGGCATGGTGCAGTGGGCAAAAGAAAATATGGCGTTATCCCATTTGGAAAACAAAAAGATCCGTTTTATCGTTGACGATGTCTTAAAATTTGTGGCGAGAGAAAAACGGCGCGGTCATACATATCATGCGATCATCATGGATCCGCCCAGCTACGGACGCGGTCCCAATAAAGAAGTATGGAAGATCGAAGAACAGTTATATCCGCTGGTTGCCGCATGTATGGAAATCCTTGACGATGATCCGCTGTTCTTTTTGATCAACGCTTATACGACCGGTTTCCCGCCGACCGCATTAGAAAACATTTTGGCGTCTACCGTGATGAAGAAACATCCAAACGGCGTGATCGAAGCAGGTGAAAATACATTGCCGATCAGCGCTTCTGCGCTTACGTTGCCTTGCGGCATCTATGGGCGCTGGGTCAAAAAATAAAAGTTGCGCACTAAAAAAGGACATCTGTCCTTTTTTTGATCGCTAAGCGAACGCACCGTTTTTCAAATGTCCGTATGTAATGGCGATATTGACTGCTTCTCTTGCGGAAAACAGACGGCAGCGGTCATTGTTGATATACATAAATTCAACGATTTTGCGATCCTCCATGACCATGCCGACTTCCTGAAACACGTCGTTTTGATAAGGGATATCCAACAGCTCCTGAAACGCTGTTTCCCCGCCTTTGGCAATCGGTACGCTCACCAAACGCACCGGCAGATCTAACGCATGGTTTGCCATTTGAAATACGGCACAGGAAGCATAGCCGCATCCAAACAGCAGCACATAGCCATTTAACTCACAAAGCTTGCCAAGCGGTGATTCTTCATTCAAGCCGAAATGCAGCGGATGCTTTTCCACGATCACCTTTGCGTACTTGCCCCATGCAAGGAAAGAATAAAGCGGGTGATGGGAACGCAGCACGCCTTCATTGCGCATAAATTGGGCAGCTAATGTATTGCGCGGCGCATCCAGCTTGCGATCAAAAGGACGCTCGCCTTTGCGGATCTGTTCCCACTGCTCCCGATATTCCTTGCCATCCCACAGGCATGCGGGATCTTTTTTATAAGGTGTAAAAGCAGGCATGACCAGCGTGCCTTCATAGCCGATCACTTCCATGATCGCATCGATCAGTGTCTGCGCGCCGCCGATGATCTTCCCCAGCTTTTCCATCTTGCCCTGCACAAGCAGCACCATGCCTTTGCGTACGCCCATGCCCTGCAGCTGTTCCTTGATATAATGCTTATCGCATACGCAGGGAATCTGTTTCTGCTCTTTTCGCTGTGTCATATTATCCCTCCTGCTCGCTTCTGCTGTTTCCATGCGCCAGTTTTCCCGCTGCCGCTGCGGCGATCGCACCGACGATATCATCAAGAAATGTATGGCACACGCCTTCCTGATGCGTATTCAGCTTGCCGATGATCCCCGGCTTTACCTTGTCGATATAACCGAAATTGGTAATGGCGATCGACCCATACAAATGACAGATACCATATGCCAATACCTCGTCAATGCCATATAGCGGCGCATCCTGCATGAGCAGACGGCGCAGATCCTGATCGATCATACTGCCTTGTTCCGCGCTCCTGTCTAATTCGATTGCCGTTATGATCGCATGCTGCACCTCCCGCTTATGCAAAACGTCATCTACCATTTTCAGACACTGGGTTATATGCAGATCCTCGATATACTGCTTCTGCAAAAATAAGACGCATTCCGCAATATCCTCTCTGCGCACACCGCGTTTCTCTAATAATCCGACACATTTCATATACATGTGCTTCACCTCGCTTTTTTGAACCTGCTATGCTTTATCATACCGTATTTTATGATGTTCTATGATTGATTTTATAAACTAATTGTATCATAATAAAAACAGTTACGGAAAGGAAAAGATTTCAGATACTGAAATCAGGTATGAAAATGACAAAACAAGAAGCAAGTGCCTTTTTAACTTCCTATATGGAAAAGTTGAGCGCCTACCAGTGTGCGCTGTCGATCATGAATTTCGATCAGTCTACCGTTGCCCCAAAAGACGGTGCACCTTACCGCAATAAATGTGTTGCGATCCTCAGCGGAGAGTTATTCAGTCATTTGACTGATCCCGATGCGATCGCCAAACTAGAAGCGATCGTCAAGATGGAGGATAGCGATGCACTGGATCTGATCAATGCCAAGCTGCTGTTAAAAGATCTAGAGGAACTGCGTTTTTTGCCGAAACCGTTTTATGTTGCTTATCAAAACTGTGTCGGTGATGCTTCCAGCGCCTGGGAGGAAGCCAAAAAGCAAAATGACTATGCGTTGTTTGAACCGCATTTACAAAAAGTCATTACGATGTTGAAGGAATCACTTTCTTACCTGCACAGTGAGAAAAGCGATTATGAAGTGCTGTTAGATCGCTTTCAGCCGGGCATGAGCATGGAAGCCTATGATGAATTTTTTGCCCTGATCAAAAGCAGACTGCTGCCTTTTATCAAACGTCTCCAAAAAGAAGGCAAGCCGATCGACGATACGATCCTGCATCAGCACTATGACAGCGCCGTACAAGAACAAGTCATGCATGATTTACAGGCATATCTCCACTATGACCCGCGCAAGATCTATATGGGCGTTACGATGCATCCGTTCACCTCTAAGATCTGTGCCGATGATACGCGTCTTTCCACCGCTTATGTGGAAGACAATCTGGTTTCTTCGATCTTCTCGATCATTCATGAATATGGACATGCGCTGTATGGCATGCAGGTGGATCGCGCTTATGATGGCATGCCGGCGGGCGACAGTCTTTCACTGGGTATGCACGAGAGTCAAAGCCGTTTACTGGAAAACAATATCGGCAGACGCCGGGCATTTTGGGAAAGCAACTTCCCGCAATTAAAAAAACGATTCCCGGAACAGTTAGAAGCACTGACGCTCGATGATTTCATCAAGCTGCTGCACGTTTCTAAACCATCGCTGATCCGTACCGAAGCCGATGAACTGACGTATCCGATCCATATTCTGATCCGTTATGAGCTGGAAAAGATGATCTTCAATGAGGATCTGCCTTTAGAGCATTTAGATAAAGTGTGGGCAGATAAATATGAGGAATATCTGGGGATCCGTCCAAGCAAGCCGGCTGAAGGTATTTTACAGGATATGCACTGGGCAAACGGCATGTTCGGCTATTTCCCGACTTATGCGTTAGGCAGTGCGTTTGCGGCACAGTTCTTTGCCCAGATGCAAAAAGATATCCATGTAGATGAAGCACTGAAAAAAGGTGATTTCGACATCATTATGGATTGGCTGAAAGAACATATCCACCGTTATGGGGCAACGAAAACACCGGAAGAGATCATGATGGCCGTGTGTGGCAAGCCCTTTGACCCTAACTGCTACATCGATTATTTGATCGAAACGTACAGCGCCTATTACGGACTTGATCGATAAGTTCCCATTACTTGTTCATAATGAAAAAAAACAGCGAGCAAACGATCACAAGCTGTTGATGCAAATAAAAACCGCTCTTCTTAAAAGAAACAGCGGTTTTTATTTGTCTGTCAACGGTCATCTGTTCTTTTCTGCGACCGTCTGTCTGCTTCAACACGCTCTCTGCGCATCATTTTTTCAGTTTTATTTTTCATCAAACAGGGATATCTCAAAGGTTTGTTCATAATCCCTGCCCATGGAAATCGTAGCCGTGCGTTTGGTGTTGTTGTAAACAACTGACCACTGGGTGGAGCTGATGCTGCCGCTGTCCGTCTTATGCGGCTTCTGTGATGCACTTTTCAACAATTCCATCGCTTCTTTTTCTGAAAGCACGCCGTTTTTGGCATCCAGCTCTGTCGTTAAGATTTCATATCGATCCTGCCCATGACCGAAATCATAATCGCCCGGTGTCAATAAAAAGTTGGTTGCCGCCTGATAAGCGCCTTGCGGCTCTACCAGCTTCATTTCATTGTCGATGTATTCTACGATCACTGAATTGCCTTGCGCATCGGCAATATGGAAATGATAGCAGCTGTTGGCGCTGGAATGCATATCATACTGCTCTAACAGCGCAACCGCTTCTTCTACCGTCGCACAGCGATCTAAGATCATACGGATCGCCGTTGTCGTCGTAATATCGGTCTTATCCGTATCCTGATTGGTTTCCTCGGTTGGGATCAACAAGACGCCGATGCTGAGCCCTTTCTCATTGATGCCGTCTAATGGGGCATAAGGACCGGCTAATGTCGTGATGCTGCTAAGCAGGCTATCCGGCAGTTTTTCCTCTCCATAACCGATAAAGCCTAAGTTTACCATAGAAACCGATTCATAGCCGTCGTCCGGTTTGGTGCGTACCAGCATGGCCGGTGAATAATCTAAATCGAAATTGCGTCCGAACAAGTAATCGCCGTCCGGTGTCGTTGCCGTAAAAGTAGAACAGCCAAGACTGGGAATATTGATTTCGATCGGCAAGCCTTTTAACAGTCTTTTTACCACGAACGATACCAGTTCCCCGTCATTAGAAGCGCCGCCCTGCTCCAAAAACGCATCTAAGCCATAATCACCCTGATAATCCATCGTATAGAGCGGGTAATCATTTACTTTCTCTAATGATCGAAGGGTGCTGATCTCATTGTGGAACAGCGCATATATGCCGATACATACCGCAAGCAGCACAGCTGCGACCGATGCAGCGACAATTTTTAATATTTTCTTTGTTTTCTTGCTCATAATACCTCCCATGTGCCATTGCACATACTCGCTATGATAGCACTTATTACTTTGAATGTCAAACTTTGATTAAAAAGTATTTCCTGTTATATTGATCTGTTTCCCTTGGCAAAGGTAAGAAAAGATGTGGAAGCGCAGGGAAATAGTACAAAAATTGCCACTTGTTTGGGTGAAAATTGGTATTGGCAAAAAACAGGACGATTTTATAATGGAAACAGGAGGCGGCCATGATCACTTTAACCAAAAGACAGAAAGATATTTCCTTATATCTGCTGAAGCAGAACGATTATCTCACCGGCAGACAGCTGGCCGAGCATTTTTCCGTCAGCATCCGTACGATCCGCAATGACCTTGATCAGATCGAAGCCTATTTGAAAGAACGGCAGCTTCTGATCGTGCGCAAAAGCGGAATCGGCGTACGCATTTTCATAGATGTGCAGAAGCGAATGGAATTAAAGCAGATGCTGGAGGCAAGCGATGGACATTACCTCAATAAAGAGGAACGCCATGCCTTGATCTTGACACTGCTGCTGATTCATGATTCCTGTACCTTTCAGGAACTGGGAGAAGCGTGTCAAGTCAGCCGGCAGACGATCATCAACAGCTTTGCGGAAATTGAAGCGATCATCAAAAAGAACGCTTTGCATATCACGAAGCAGCAAGGCGTCGGGATTTCTTTAAGCGGTGATGAGCGTGCGCTGCGGCAGCTTTTCCTGCAGATGGTAAATGAATATCCGCTGATCGTAAGCAACGCCGTTCCTTTACAGCTGGCAAGTGAACGCTATGACAGCGTCATATCCCAAATGATCCGGGAAATCGAACATGCCCACAGCATTCGTTTCGTCAATAAAAACCGTTTGACGCTGCTGCTGACTTTCTTTTTATGGCGCATGGAACAAGGGCATTGTCTAAAACGTGCCAAACGATTACAAAAGCAAGAGGAAGAACTGTTTCATACCTTGACGCCTTATATCAGCGCAAAAGCGGAACGCGCCTATATCAGCACCATTATGCTGAGTGAACGCATGCAGCAGGATCATGCTTCCGAAACGATCTACGATGACGCTTATCTGATTTCTCATGAACTGCTGGACGCCTTAAAAAGGCTGCACCACATTGATGAACTGGAAGATGAAGAAATGATACGCGGATTAACGATCCATATTCGCTCTGCCATCTACCGCATCCGCAATCACATTGCCATACGCAATGAACTGTTGGAAGAAATCAAGCTTTCGATCTCTTTGATCTATGCGTTTACCCGCAAGCAGCTCTCGCTCATGGAAACACGCTTTCACATTCATTTCAACGAGCATGAAACAGCTTATATCGCCATGTATATCGCTTCGATCTATGAACGCAATATCAAAGCATCTACTACGCTGCACATCTTGCTGGTCTGTTCCTTCGGTTTGGCAAGCAGCGCTATCCTAAAGACCCGCATCGAACAGACGTTGGCCGAATGTCATGTCGACGGTCCGATGTCAAAGGCCGAAGCGGAAATATTTTTATCAAAGCAGAAAGTGGATCTCATTATTTCCACCAATACCTATGAACGAAATGATATTCCGGTGCTGGTCGTCAATCCGCTGCTATCCGCAAGCGACATCGAAAAGATCAAAAATCGCCTGTTTCAGGATTCTTATTCCAAGATGTGCGATCACTTTATCAAGTCCAGCGAAAGCAGTGAAATCGCAAAAATACCGCATGCGATCAGTGATTATATCGAAAAAGACGCCATACAGGTCATCGAACGCTGTGAAAGCTGGGAAAAGGCGATCGCCTTGGCAGCCGCTCCGCTGTTGGCGAAGCAAGCGATCGAACAGCGCTATGTGAACGCTATGATCGACGCGGTAAAAAACTATGGCACTTATATGGTCTTGACACCGGGCTGTGCTTATGTCCATGCCGGGATCCATGACGGCATCAAAGAGAACTGCACGGCGCTGCTTACGATGCATCAGCCGCTGCTTTTCGGTGATCACAACGCAAAAAGCGTTCATACCATCGTCGTATTGGGGATCCATGACAAAGAGGACAACGATTTATTGAATTTGGCATATATTTTAGAAAAGGAGCGCAATATCAAGACACTGTGCGCAAAAGACGTCGATGTGCAGGCGATCTTATCCATGCACGACTGAAAGGAGAAAGACAATGGAAGAAGTGATACATTTTCATCATATTTTAATCAATCAGCATGCTGATTCATGGGAGGACGCCATCAGACAGGCAGCCGCTCCGCTGATCAAAAGTGAAGCGATCAAGGAAGCGTATGTCGACAGCATGATCAACAGCGTCAAGACGTTGGGACCATACATCGTCATCATGCCGCATTTTGCCTTAGCGCATGCCGCACCTAGCGATGCGGTAAAACGAAGCGAGATTTCCATCGCAACCTTTGTGGAAGATGTCATCTTTCACAGCGACAATGACCCGGTGAAAGTCGTCATGTGCCTTGCCTGCAAAGATAAGACTTCGCACATGAAACAGTTATCACTGATTGCGGAAAAGCTGATGAAGGAAGAGATCATCGAACAGATCTGTGCCTGTCAAAGCGTACAAGCGCTGTATGAATTATTGAATCAATAGCCTAAAGTATCTCTACTTTAAGCATAGATGAGAAAGGAGGAACATCATGAAAGTACCTAAGATCCAAACCGTATGCGGATTTGGCTGCGGTTCTTCGCTGATGCTGCGCATGAACATCGAAGCCATTGCCAAAAAAGCCGGTGTTGCCATTGAAGCATTTTGCGGAGATGTCGGAACTTGTCTTTCCAATCAATGCGATGTCATCTTTATTTCCAAAGAATTGGCAGAACGCATTGAAGATCGGGCAAGCGTGCCGGTTGTCGTCATCGGCAATTTCATGAACAAGGCGGAAGTGGAAGAAAAGACACTCGCCTACTTTGAAACATTGAAATAAGATAGAAAGGGGTTTACTTTATGGTAGTTTTAGATTTTATTATCAATGAGATCTTCGGTCAGGGTGCGATCTTTATTGCGCTGATCGCCATGATCGGTCTGCTCTTGCAGAAGAAAAGCGCATCGGAAGTCATCCGCGGCACCTGTATGACCGCAGTTGGTTTCTTTATCTTATCGACCGGTACCGGTTTGATTACCGGCAATTCCATTGACGGTATCGCTACGGCATTCAATACGATGATGCCGCAGGCGATTCCTTCCACCACTGTTGATATCGGTGCGCAGTTTGGTACTGAGATCGGTATCGTTATGGTCGTTGCTTTTGCCATCAACTTGCTGGTGGCGCGTTTCACGAAGTGGAAATCGGTATTTTTGACCGGGCATATGCTTTACTGGTTTCCGTTTGTCTTTATCGCAGCCGGCGTAGATGCCGGATTGACCGGTGGTAAACTGATCGCTTTGGCGACTGTCTTTACTGCGGTGTATATGATCGTTTCACCGAACCTGATGCGTCCGTTTGTGAAACAGGTAACGGGTGATGATTCTTTTACCATCGGGCATCCGACAACCTGTCTTTCCGTGATGTCCGGCTTGATCGGTAAAGTCATCGGCAACAAGAACAAATCAACAGAAGATCTGAAGATCCCGCAGTCTTTCGGCTTCTTGCGTGAAATTGCGATCACCGGTTCTTTTGCGATCGCGATCACTTATCTGGTCATGTATTTCATCTTGCTTGGCAATGGCTATGATCCTGCCGTCGTATGGGGCTACAGCGAAGCTTCGACCGGTGTTTTCACTTATATCTTTACCCATGCCATCTATTTCGGTGTCGGCATTACCATCATGTTACAGGGTGTGCGTATGCTGATCGCGGAAATCGTACCGGCATTTAAGGGAATCGCCGATAAATTTGTACCGGATGCCATCCCGGCGCTGGATGTACCGGTTATCTTCCCATATGCGCCAAATGCCTTGATCATCGGATTCCTAGTTGCTATGGTCACTTCTACGATCACGATCTTATTGACTGCCGGCATGTTCCCGACCGTTATCATTCCGCTGATCTCTACCTGCTTCTTTGAGATCGGCTGTGCGGCGATCGTCGGCAATGCGACCGGCGGGGTACGCGGTGCGATCGTCGGTGCGGCGTTATCCGGAGTCGTTATGGTATTGCTGGTAGGCTTCGGCGCTTACTTCTTCAATAACACGATCCAGCAGTGGATGTTAGTCTACGGCGGTCAGGACTTCTCGCTGTGGGGCATCATCGAAGGCTTTATTGCCGGATTGATCGCATAGAAAGAAGGCGTTTTATGCAGTTTCTGTATTTAGATCGCATCCATGAACTGTTAAGCTGCATCGAACAGGAAGAAACAGGTGCCATGGAAGCATGTGTGGAACTGTTAGCGAAGTGTGTGATGGATCATCATTCCATTTATACCTTCGGTGCCAGTCATGCCGGTATCCTCAGTGAGGAACTGTATTATCGTGCCGGCGGGCTCATGCTCTTCAATCCGATCTTTGCAAGAGAGCTGATGTTAGACAATGAACCGATCACCCTGACATCGAAAATGGAACGCTGCGTCGGCTATGGCACGCAGATCGCCAACAGCAAGGTATCGTTTCAAGAGGGCGACGTCTTGATCATTCATTCCGTATCCGGGCGCAATCCGGTCTCGATCGAAATCGCCATGGAAGCCAAGAAACATCATGCCAAAGTCATCGCGATCACCAATCTCGCTTATTCAAAAAGTGTTTCTTCCCGTCATCCAAGCGGGAAACGCCTGTTTGAATTAGCCGATTTGATCCTAGACAATCACGGGGATATCGGCGACGCCTGCGTTTCCATCAGCGGACTGGAACAAAAGGTATCGCCTACCTCTACCGTAGCAGGCGCCGTGATGCTGAATGCGATCGTTGCGGCATTGGCACAGCGTCTGGTGGATCTGGGCATGAAGACACCGCCGATCTTCTACAGCGCCAATTTAGACGGCGGCGATGCGAAAAACGAAGAACTGTACCAGGCCTATCGTTCCAGCATTCACTATTCTTTTTGATCAAATACAGCGTCATGTTGCGGACATGGCGCTTTTCTTATTTTCAGGTGATTTGGTATTGATTTTGTCATAACAATTTGGTATAGTAAAAGCATAAATTGGTATATCCATGACTAAGGAGGACATTATGAGCGAAAATAAGAAAAATATGAATGATTTTATCTTGGAAGCAAGAGAAGTCGGGCTGGAAAATTTAGGTAAGCGAAAAGAATTAACTGCATCTTTGGTCGATCTGTATGTGAAAAACAACTATAAAGACGTGACCATCGTTGCCTGCGGTTCTTCCAGCAATGCGTCTAACTGCGCCAAAGTATTCATGCGTGATGTATTAGATGCGGAAGTAAAGGTCGTATCACCTTTTACCTTTGAACACTATGAAAACAAAGTGAGCGATGATACGATGGTATTCGTCATCAGTCAGAGCGGTTACAGCACCAATTCGATCTCGGCCTTAGATAAATTAAGAGCGATGGGCAAACAGGCGATCGGCATCACCGGCGATGTCAATTCCGATATGAAAGACCACTGTGATCTGTTAGTGGATTATGGCGTTGGCGTAGAAACGGTCGGCTATGTAACCAAAGGCGTTGTTACGCTGTGTGAATACCTGATGCTGTTTGCTTTGGAGGCGGCGTTAAGAACCGGACGTATCAATGAAGAACGCTATCAGTATTTCATCGATCAGATCGAACTGGCATTTACCTGCCATAAAGAGATGTATGATGCGACTTTGGCTTTCTATGAAAAGAACAAAAAAGTATTGTTAAGCATGCCGCATGTTTATGTATGCAGCTGCGGTGCGGCAATGGGCCCGGCACTAGAAGGCGCTTTGAAGATCGGTGAAACGATCCAGATTCCTTCTTTCGCTTATGAGATCGAGGAATATATCCATGGTCCAAACCTACAGCTGACCCCGAATTATCCGGTATTCTTCATTGACAACCACGATGAGACCAGCAGTCGTATCGCCCAGATCTATGATGCGACAAGCGCTGTCAGCGATAAGACGTTCATGATTTCCAACAACCGCAAAGGTGATCGCATCATCTCGATCGAACATGCGACTTGCCCAAATGTTGCGCCGTTATATGAAGTCGTACCATTCCAGTATCTGGCTTACAAGGTTACGACGGAATTAAAGAAATGGTCCAAACATCCGATGTTTAAGGAATTTGATAAGATCGCTTCCAGCAAGAGCGAAAATTACCGTACCAACAGTCCGCTTGCCACAAATGAGGACGAACTGTAAAAAAGAAGCAAAACGAGAAAAAGCAGAAAATTCTTCTGCTTTTTTTGACAGATACGCCAGAAACGTGTAAGATACAGGTAAACCGAGGTATTTTATGAAACGATTGACACAGGATATTATGATCTGCAATGAATTAAAATATATGATTGCGCACCGGCCGATCCGCGAAGGGGAAAAGCTGCCCAGTGAACGAGAGCTGGCGCAGCTATTGCATGTGCAGCGGGCGACGATCCGCACCGGATTGAAACTGCTGATGCAGGAGGGCTGGATCTATTCCCGCAACCGCAGCGGCTACTATGCTTCTAAGCGCCGCATCATTAAAAATGTATCGCGTCTTGCTTCCACGACACAAGTGATGTTAAAGGAAGGAAAACTGCTGCGGCTTCATGTCGTCTCGATCAAAGAAGTCGCGCTTCCCCTTGACAAACAGGAAAAAATGCAGACAAAGGAAAAAGCGGCTTATGAGGTAAAGCGGATCCGGGAAATCGAAGGTGAACCGGTTTCCTTAGAAATCTCTTATCTTCCTAAAACGCTGGTACCGGATTTTGAAACACAGCCGTTTCATGAAAAGTCTTTATATGGCATCTTAGAAGATCATTATCAGTTTTGGCTGGATCGCTCCGCACAATCGATCTTGGTAGAGCGCTGTGATCGGGAAATCGCAGATCTGCTTCAAGTGGAGGAAGGCTGCTTCTTAGTAAAACAGGAGGGGGTCGTATATGATCGAAGCGGACAAGCGATCGAATTTGCGCAAAGCTATATGAAGCCGGATCGTTTCATCTATGAAAGCAGTGGTGAAAGCGAATGAACAAACAGCCGATGTATATGCAGATACAGCAGGATTTGTTGAAAAAGATCAATGACGGCACCTTTCTGCCGGGAGAGATGATTCCCAGTGAACGACAACTGGCAGCACAGTATCAGGTAAGCCGTCTGACGGTGCAAAATGCCGTAAACGCTTTGGTCGAAGCAGGCAAGCTCGTACGCTCCAAAGGCAAAGGCACCTTTGTGATCAAACGTAATTCCGGCAAATTTTCATGGAACAGTCCTAATACGATGGGACTAAGCGCCATCTTCAAGGAACGCGGGATCCGTAAGAAAGACAAAGTGCTGATCAGTGATGAAATACCGGCATCTCCTTATCTTGCCGATAAATTAAGTGTACCTCTGCATACGCCGCTTTTCATTTTAACGCGTATTCGTTGTGCAGACGATGATTCTTTTGCCGTGGAATACAGTTATCTGCCGCTGCACTACTTTCCTGATATTGCGGAATATGACTATGCCCATGTATCGCTTTATGCATACATGCGCAGCCGCGAACATCTCCCGGTTTCTTTTCGACAAAAGCTCATCATCATTGCGGCTGACGAAAAACTGGCGAAACAGTTAAGCATCCCGCTAGGTGATCCGCTTTACTACTTTGAATTTACCGGCATAGATGAAGCAGGCAATCTGGTCGAATATACCGAAAGCTATATTCGTTGTGACAAAACGACTTTTATCTATGAAGCAATGCGCGACAATACGAATGCTTACATGAAATAAAAGGGCCAATCAGCCCTTTTTATATGGATGCCTCGTCTTATCTTTTTATAGCATGCGCATCAATCATTTCTGCCAATTTATCAGCTCGTTTATCCATGCGTGATACAATGTTGTCTAACATTTTTTCATAATCGCTTTTATTTATTTTATCAAAATTATAATCTAAGGAAGCATTTGTGAACAGTTTTTTTCCATACAAACGTCCATCCTTTACACCAAATTCCTCCTCTAATGCCAAGTGTACTTGATTCTCTATTAAAAACGCTTTCCATCTCTCCAATTCCTTTTTATCCGCTTTCGAAACGATCGCTCCTCTACAATTAGTTTTCACAAGATTACATTCATTTTCATTAAGCGCAAGTTCGATCAATTCCACAAATAAAGATAACTGATCATGCGCTTCATATTTTTTGTCCTTTATGATGCATTTGCCGATGCCTTTGTACTGATTCATATTTTGTGGCAGCGGCATCATATTAGAAATTGAATAAACTCGTTGTATCAATACATTTAATTTAGGAAAGGCTTTGGTCAGCTTTTCCCATTCCCCGACAACTTTTTCATCATGCAGTACATAACGATGTACAAATTCCTTTTTTCCTATTTGATCTAAATTATACTTTTTATCTGCGTAAGGCAATCGCAATCCGATTTTACAGATTCCCCAAAATGACTGCATAATATCATAATAGCCAAAATCATTCCAATTTAATAAACGATACAATTCCCAATTATGCTCTCCCGGCTTTTCCAGATCCTTGCTAATCGGATCACAGTGAAAACGGCAGATTTCTTCCATTGGATCATGGCAATGATATTTTTGAGGCAGAAGCGACTGTAAAAAGCATGCCTTTAATACTGCTTTTAAGGCGCTGTTTCGCCAATAAGAACGTAATTGAAAGCGCTCCTGGTCTGTTTTTTCTAAAATTTGACTGTCACACATTTTTTCACTCGCTTCCTGCAAATACTTCCTATTCAATTTATATTTTTCTGCACATTCCGTAATCGAACAACTTTCTTCTAACAGCGCAAACAAGATACATCGCCATCCATCTGCCGTTATTTCCCCGATCTTTTCTTCGTTCAACCGCTTCAATATCTGAAACTGTGCTTGCGTTAGCTTTAACGCATCCTTTATCTTATATTGTTTTCCCTCACACTGAATGAGTCCTTTTTTCAGTAGTTTTCTCAATGCTTTCTCAACTGTCTCTATTTTGTAATGTGTTGGCTTCATTAGATCCATAGTAGAAAAATGCGTTCTTTGTGTATGACACACTTCATTTGACAATACCAACAAAATAAAAAACTCCGTTTTATTGACTCCCAGATGAACAAACTCTTGAAGCTCCATTTTTTCCTCACTTCCTTTTCCCCCCCCTATAACAAACAAGGCACCTGTCAGTGCCTCATTTTTTTACTGTTTCTTCGCAATCGCTTCATCTTCCCACTGTTCGATCAAATGATTCGCATCAGCGATGGAAATCGGTTCCAGTTTTTCGATTTCACTGTAAGGGGTCGTGATTGCCTGCCATTTCATCATACTTTTCTGATAACAGTAGCTTTCCTGTCCATTGCTTTGATAAATGGTGTCTTTTTCCTTGAAATAGGACACGAATAACTCTTTATAAATCGTATTCAGCTCCCAGAACATCGCATAATCCTGAAGCGGCGAAAATGCGTCGATCAGCTTGGAAAAATACCAGCAATGGTGCTGCTTGCCGCGGTTAAAACGATTCCACACCGCCTCGCCCTCCTGTAAATAATTGGCTTTGGTGCTGCGTAAATTGGCGAGCTTATCGGCGCAGGAAATCATCAGATTATCCAGCGTAGCCTTCGTTTCCAAATAATTGACATAATTCTGTTTGCGCTCTTCCCATGATTTCCCCTCTTCCTGCGTACAGTCTTCCACCAGCATCCGCACGCGTTTGCCAAAGCGCTGTTCCAGCTCTTCTTTGCTTGTTCCCGTATCCTCTAATGTATCATGAAGCAGACCGGCGATGATGACATCTTCTTCAGCGCCCGCATCCGTCAAGATCTGCGCGACCTCAAAAGGATGCACGATATAAGGAATTTTTGTTCCCTTGCGCATTTGTCCTTCATGAGCGACACAGGCAAACTGGATCGCCTCATGCAGCTTCATATACTGTTTGGTCGGCGGTGCACCGGACGCATCTTCCTTGCGGATCAAATGCAGCGCTTCCGCTTTGCTTAATTCTTGAAAATTCTCTTTGAAGCGCAGGATCTCTCCATACAGATTACACTTCTCAAAGCTGTGCGTAACCTTGGAATAAATAAAGGCCCCTTCTCCCTGCACCTTGAAGATACTGCCGGATTCACTCAAATAATAGTTTGCCACTGCTTCCCCTCCTTTTTCATAAAAGGAAAGAGAACCGACAGGCTCTCTTCCTTTTCCTGCTTGTTATTCTTCCATTTCCGCTCTTGCCTGCGCGATCACGCGCTCTGCCAGATTGGCAGGCAATGGTTCATAGCGGTCAAACACCTGTGTAAAGGTACCGCGGCCCTGCGTCATTGCCCGCAGCTCGATCGGGTACTTCATCATTTCCGCCATCGGCACATGCGCCTGGATCAACTGATAGCCATCCTGCTGATCCATGCCGATGATCATGCCGCGGCGCTTATTGAAATCACCCATGATCGTTCCGGTATATTCATCCGGCACTTTTACGCTTACCTGCATGATCGGTTCTAATAAAATCGGATTGGCTTTTGCCATCGCGTCCTTAAAAGCCAGACGTGCCGCCATGATGAACGCCATTTCTGATGAATCGACATCATGATATTTACCGTCGGTAAGCACCGCTTTGATATTCACCACTTTATAACCGGCAAGCGCACCATGTTCCATACATTCCCGCAAGCCTTTCTCCACTGCCGGGAAGTATTGACGCGGTACGGCGCCGCCGAATACTTTTTCCTCAAATACCATTTCTTCCTCGCCTTCATTCGGTGAGAAATCAACGAATACATGTCCGAATTGTCCATGACCGCCGGTCTGTTTCTTATGACGGCCTTCGCCGGTTACCGCTTTGCGGATCGTTTCCCGATACGGCACCTTAGGTTCTTCCAATAATACCTCTGCTTTATATTTGGCTTTTAACTTCGCCAAGATCACTTCAATATGCTGATCCCCGACACCGTATAATACCATCTGCTTTGTTTCCGGGTTATTGACGACTTTCATCGTCGGATCTTCTTCACACATCCGCTGTAAGCCGTTGCTCATCTTATCCTCGTCATTTTTCGTCTTCGGTGAGACCGCCATTGCCAGCATCGGTTCACTGAATTTGATTGGATCGATCAAGATGCGCCGATCCTTATCACAGAGGGTATCATTGGTCTGCGTTGCCTGTAATTTCACAACTGCCCCGATATCGCCGGTAAACAGCTTACCGACCGCAGTTTGATGTTTTCCCTTGATGATATAGATCGTATTGATCTTTTCACTGCGGTCTTTATTCGTATTATAAACGAGCGAATCGCTGCTCATGACGCCGGACAATATTTTCAAATAGGAGATCCTGCCGACAAACGGATCGACGATCGTTTTGAATACCTGTGCGGAAAGCACTTCATTCTCATTGGTTGCCAATTCTACCGGTTCATTGTTTTCCATCGCCACATAACTGCCGCTTTCACCATAAGCCGGGAAATATTTGATGATCAGATCCATTAAACGTTCAATACCGGTGGAATTGATCGCACTGCCGCTGAATACCGGACGAATCTCGCCGCTGCGCACGCCGATACGCACCCCACGTGTCAATTCTGCTTCCGTAAACGCTTCGCCGCTGAAATATTTTTCCATCAGCTCATCATCACCCATGGCGATCGCTTCGGCGATCTGATCACGATAAGCCGCTACCTGCTGTGCATAATCATCCGGAATCGGCTGGGCTTTCTGCGGATCCGCCAACGGTCCTTTGAAATACCACGCTTTATCACGCAAAATATTGATCGAGCCGATCACTTCGCCGTTTTCCCGAATCGGCACTTCAAATGGAATGACGCTTTTGCCAAACGCATCGCGCAGTCCTTCATAAGCCGTTTCAAAAGAAGCATGGTCTTCATCTACTTTATTGATGAAGAAGATCGTCGGCAGTTTATGTGCCTGTGCCGCTTCCCACGCTTTGATCGTACCGCTCTGCACACCGTCCTTTGCCCCGACAACGATGAGCGCATTATCGCCGACCGCAAGTCCTGCCTCCTGTTCACCGATGAAATCCAAATATCCCGGTGTATCGATGAAATTGATCTTGTTTTCCTTCCATTCGATCGGCACTAAACTCGTATAAACAGAAATACCGCGTCTGATTTCTTCCGCATCATAGTCGATCAGTGAACTTCCTTCACTGGTCTTGCCAAAGCGATCGCTCGCATTGGTAAAGTAAAGCATCGCTTCCAATACTGCCGTTTTCCCTGCACCGGAGTGTCCCAATACACTGACATTGCGCACTTCATGAGCTAAATAATCCCGCATACCGTTTCCCTCCTATTTCAAGATCGGCTTTAACTGAGCCAAGCAGTGTTCTCTTACATAGTGGATCGCCTTGTTGCCTTCTTTATCCACCATCTCTTTATCCGCACCGGCCGCTAACAGTTCTTCCACAAGCGACACATATCCACCGTATGCGGCGCGCATCAGCGCCGTACAGCCATTGTTGTCAAACGCATTCACATCAGCGCCGCGGCTGATCAGCAGCCGAATCGTATCCTTCTTGAACGCCACGCACGCTTCCATCAAAGCCGTACGTCCCACTTCATCCTGCGCATTGATATCCGCACCATGATCCAGCAACAGTTCACAGCAGCGATCCTGTCCTAAAAAAGCCGCACGCATCAACGCATTGCGTCCGCGATCATCCTGTTTATTGACATCGGCGCCGGCTTCGATCAGCTTCTTACAGATCGTTTTATTGCCTTTTTTCGCTGCGCCCATGATAGCGGTCTTGCCTTTATGATCTTCGATGTTTACATCGGCGCCGTTATCCAGCAATACGCGCACGATATCCTTATAATCACGTTTTGCGGCACGCATCAGTGCCGTTCTGCCGTCGCCGTTTTGATAATTGATATCCACTCCTTTTGCCATTTCCGCGCATACTGCGGTAAAATCACCGTTTCCGCAAGCGTCCCAAAATACTTTGTTGAATTGATCCATGATACCTTCCTCCTTTTATATGATATTTGATCATGAAAGATAAATAACGGGGATAAAAAATGACGCAAGCATATTAACACCAGCGTCATTCAGAAAGCCCTGTCGAAAACTAGGTTGTCGCCAACCGCAATAGGATTTTTGTTGTTGCCGCCATAACTCATCATGACAATCACGCTCCTACTTGTTTTCTTTGTACTTTTATTTTACTATGAATTTCATTTTATGCAAGCGTTTTCACTCATTTTCATCAACTTTTCAAGATTCCCGTTTCCCTTAACGCATAAGCAAGGGTTTTATCCTCATACTAATCATGAGGTGATATACAAATGAAACGTTCTTACTGGATCAAAGAACCTTCTGTAGCTTACACGTCACTAAGCGATTCTATCCATGTGGATACGCTGGTGATCGGCGGCGGTATGTGCGGTTTGATGTCCGCCTATTATTTGAGCCATACCGATCGCCGGATCGCTTTAGTAGAGGCAGAAAGGATCGGACAGGGGGCAAGCGGCAGAAACACCGGCAAGCTGTCGGCACAGCAGGGCTTTCTTTACAGCGATCTGATCAAGACCCACGGTGAAGCAAAAGCACGGCTTTACTATGAAGCAAACCGTGATGCCATTACCGCTTTGGAAGATCTGATCAACGATGAAAAGATCAACTGTCAGTTTCGGCGTGTAGATGCAATGTTAATGGCGCTTGACGAGCGGGAACAAGAAGCACTAGAAAAAGAGCGGCAGGCATATGATGCTTTGCGGATCCCTTATGAAGTCGTTACTCAGCCGCCCTATGAGATGCCTTTTGTCAAGGGATTGAGAATGATGAAACAGGCGCAGTTCCACCCTTATCACTTTATGCTGGAATTAGCACAGCGTATGCATCAAAACGGTGTTGCCATTCATGAGCACAGTCCCGTAACTGCGATCAACAAGCAGAAAGAGGGTTACGCCATTACCTGCAACAACTGCACGATTCATGCGAAATCAATCATCATGGCAACACATTTCCCGATCAGTGACCATGGCAATCTGTTTTTTACCAAGGTGGATTTCGTACAGGGCGATCTGTTGGCTGCCAAAAGCGCCTATCCGCTGCATGATACGATGATGATCAACATCGACAGCGATCACATCTTTTCAGCGCGCACGCAGATAGATGATGATGGAAGCGCATTGGCCATTTTAAGCGGCAATCAGCATCATGCCGGTTTTATGACTTTGGAAGATCATGACCGGTGGGTCAAGATGCGCACCCGTCAGTTTCAGCTGAAACAGCCGATCCTTACATGGCGCAATCAAGATTATGTATCACATGACCGTTTGCCTTTCATCGGCAATCTGATCGCCGATGATCCAAGCATACAATTCGCAAGCGGATTCGGTAAATGGGGCAATACGATGAGCGTGGTCGCCGCCAAAACAATGGTCGCCAATTTACTGGTGGAGATGACGCCCTACGCAGCGCTTTTTGCACCCCATCGCCGTCAGGTAATCTTTCAAAGCAGTTATTTCCTTGGAAATATGAAGATGATCAAACATTACTTGACCAGCCACATAAAATCCTTTTTCCCTGATCACTACCCTTTTCATGTGCGCACCTTCCATGAAAACGGCACCGTTTACGGTGCGGTGGAAAAAGATGGGAAGCTGTCGATCGTCAATATCCGCTGTCCCCATCTTGGCTGTATCCTTAACTACAATGCCGTTGATGAAACATGGGATTGTCCATGCCACGGTTCACGCTTTACTTATGATGGAAAACTGATAAAAGGACCTGCCGATCAAGACCTTCATGACATCGAAGAAGCACCGAATACGATCGATCCTCATATAATAGACTAGTCATGATAAAAATGACGAATGTTCCTCTTCCTTCAAAAAAGACTGCCTCGCAGTCTTTTTTTCTATCAATCAGGTATTTCCTTTTGTTTGATGCATACGAAGAGCCCAATGCTTTTGCGGTGAATCACGATCCCTTTTTCAGCGAAACATCAGATCCTCGTCAAATTGGCGATACCCGCTTTGTCGATCGACCATATTCAACAGTGGCTTTCCTTTCATAAAACGCTCTAAGTTTTCTTTTACCAGACAAAGGAAGCGGTTGCGCGTTGCCCGAGCGTTCCAGATTCCCGCACAATGCGAAGTAAGAAAAACATTGTCTAAGTCCCATAGCGGATGGGTCTGCGGCAGCGGCTCCTGTTCGAATACGTCAAGGCAGGCACCGCCGATCGTTTTCTGTTTTAACGCTTTGATCAAAGCTTCTGTATCAACAGCGCTGCCTCTGCCGACATTGATCAAGACCGCGTCTGTTTTCATCCTTTCCAGCATGTCCGCATTGATGATATGATGTGTGCTTTCATGCTTTGGCAGACACAAGGCGACGACATCACAGCGCGGCAGGACATCAGCCAAGGCCTCTATGCCATACTGCTCCTCAATGTAAGCAGGCCGTTTTTCCTGATGATGACGACGGATCCCGATCGTATAGGCTCCCATCGTATGCATGCGTTTGGCAAAGGAAGAGCCGATATCCCCAAGCCCCAGGATCAGCACATTGCATCCGTCGATCGAGCGCACTTCACCGCTGTTTTCCCAGATCCGCTGCTGCTGATGCGCTTGACAGCTCTTGAAGCGGCGAAACTGAAAGAGCAGCGCGCCGATCATATGTTCACTGACAGACAAGCCATAGGTTCCGCTCGCATTCGTCAAATACACCGTTTCAAACATCGGATCATCATAGTACGCATCACTTCCCGCACTCATCAACTGCACCCATTTTAACCGCCGGCATTGTTTTAGCTGTTCTTTGCCGGGATTGCCGATGATGATATCAGCATTCACAAGCTGTTCCTTGCTAGGTGTTTCCGCATACATATAATGGGCAAACAAATACGACTCCAGCCGCATTTTTTCATCTTCATTTAACGATACCATGACCAAGATCCGTAACATCTAAACGCTCCTTTCTTTCCTTTCGCATATAAGTGATCACCATTCCGCCGCCAAGTAAAAAGGACGTCCCTTCCGCCGCGCTCACGCTGAGCCATACCCCGTTCATCTGATAAGCGGTGCTGAGCAGAGCTAAATAAAGCAGGACCAGCACAAAACCGCGCAGAAGGCTAAGTCCCATCGAGCGATACGCCAATTCGATCGACTGGAAATAATACATCATCACCGTATTGGCGCAGAGAAAAGGCAAGCAGAGAAAATAAAGCCGCACGCCTCTCGCCGCTATTTCACTAAGCGAGTGATCTCCACTCGCAAACAGCGAAACGACCGCATTCGGAAAAACGGCCATCATGAGGTAGGCGCCGATACCGCTCATGCAGGTGATGCCAAATGCCACATAGAAGCTATGTCGCACCCGTTTGTAATGCCCGGCACCGAAATTCGTGGAAAAAAGCGGCTGGGCCGCCTGGGCAAAGCCATTGATGATGCCTTTTGCGACATAGGCGATATTGGTAATGATGGCATAGGCCGCCAAATACAGGGCGTCGCCGACCCGCAGGATCACATAATTCATGACGACCACCACCACACTGACACTGATTTCCATCAATGCGCTTGCCATGCCATTCGCAAAGATCCGCCCTAACAGCGAAAAGGAAAAGCCGTGTTTTGTGAAGCGCAGGGAGCAGTCCTTTTTGAAAAAATGTGTCGATAACAGGAAAACGGCGATGATCGGCGCAATCCCGGTCGCGATCGCCGCACCCTGCATCGCACCATCCAGCAGCACGACAAATACATAATCTAAAACGATGTTCGTGAAATTGCTGATCAGCATTGCCGCCATTACCAAATTGGGTGCATGATCACCGCGTATCAGTACTTGCAGCGCATAAGACAAGACCGCAAATACGCTCAATAAATGAATCGGCGTCATATAATCGACGACATATGGCAGCAATTCTGCGGTTGCCCCTAAAAACAAAGCGATCTCCTCCATAAAAAGAAGTCCCACGATCGTCATAAGCAAGGTGACAACGATCGTAAACAGCAGTGCCAGCGTAAAAGCCGCATGCTTTTGACGGAGCTTGTTTTGTCCCTCTAAAATAGAGATGGTCGTTGCCCCGCCGATCCCCATAAGCAAACCGAATGCCGAATAGAAGGTAAAGATCGGCATTGCGATATTGAGCGCCGCTAAGCCAACGCTGCCGCTTCCCCGCGCAATAAAATAAACATCAGCCAGACAATACAAAGACTGAGAAGCAAGCACGATGATCGTGGGAATCAGATAGCGGATATAAACACGCGATACCTTTCCTTCCAACAAGCCTTTCTGCTTCATGAAAGCTGCTCCCGCTTCGCTTCGATCCGTTTCACGATCTGCTTGATCACCGTTTCCTCTTCCTCATAGAAATGCACATGGAAACTGCGAACACCCGCCTCATAGAATGCAGGAAGCGCATCGATCCAATCGCGTACCTGCGGTGATAACACATGCATCAGACAATCCTCATCACCATATAATGGAAAGCGGCGTCCTTTTTCATCCTGCAAGGCATAGTGATGCGCATGACATTTCCCGCAATGGATCGCACCATTCGCCAATACATCAGCGATGACACAATGCTTGGAGATCATATCCTCCATTCTGCCATAGATCTTGATACCTGCCTGAAAGGTCGTGCCGAAACGCTGTCGGTATGCTTTGATGATGGCTGCTGCCTGCTCTTTTTCACATTCATCCGACAAGCAGATATCCTCTATGCCATATTCTTGCAGAAAACGTACCGCCGAGGCGTTTACCACATTGAGCGATGCACCGCTGACCTTTGCCTTTTTCGATCTTAAACCGCCGATTTCCTGAATCAGGGTTTCCTCTTGATAAGGATGCGTTTTGACACGTGATGCACCTTTTATCGCATGGATGCCTTCTTTTCGCAGTGTTTCCCAAAGCGTTCCGTAAGCGACGATTTCTCCCTCTGCATCCTTTAACGCCGCTGCCTGCCTGCTTTGGTGCACATGATAATACACCTTTAGCGGATAAACGCTCTGAGGCGATGACGCGATCGCTTCCACCTCTTTCCACACTGTTCTTTCTTTATAACGGCGCATGCGCTTATGTGCCAAGGCATCTAAAGCATTTCTTCTCACCTCATTTAACGCCTTATTGGCGATAAACAAGTGGTCCTGCACCTCGATCTGCATAGATGTGATTTGGAAAGGCGTATCGCCGCATTTAGACAGCTGCTTCGCGATCGCTTCTTTCCCCATGCCGGCGCTTTTTGCCGCTTCACAACCGATCTCACTTTCCGCATATACTTCCCGCTCCCCATCATTCACCCAAAGCCGCACGACATGACCAACTTTCAATTCAGCACGCATTTTAATCAAGACCTTACGCGGTCTTGCCTTTACCTGTGCCTGCAATGCCTGTTCCAGCAGCACATCACTGCTTTTGATCAGTTTCGCACCGACCTCGACATAGCCTCTTTTATCAAGCGCGACCTGTTCACCGGCCTTGGCGTGAGAAATCAGCCTGCCGCTTGTATCATACATACGATTGACGATGAAGCCATCATCCTCTTTTGCTTTCAAAATACGCACCCCATCACCCTGATGCAGATCTGCACACAAAGAAACAGAAATGCGATCCCGGCGCACCGATACCACTTTGCCAAGTGCTACTCCCATATGATTGGGGCGATATTGATTGATGAGCTGCGGTCCTCTTTGTTCATACAGATGTCCCAGCGTAAAACCGCGATGAAACAATCGCTGCAAGGCTGGCAGATCCTGCCTGCTGTGATAAGCTTTTTTCTGTAAATGCGCGTCAATGGCACGGCGATAACTGCTTACCACCTGCGCCACATATTCACTTTTTTTCATGCGCCCCTCTATTTTGAAGGAAGCAACCCCGGCATCGATCAGATCCCCGATATGATCTAAGGTACAAAGATCCTTCGGCGACAATAAATAACTGCCGGCCGATGCGACCTTTTGTCCTTCTTCTAAAAGCGTATAGCGCATCCTGCAAGGCTGCGCACACATGCCCCGATTACCGCTGCGCTTGAATAAATCGGCGCTTAACAGACACTGCCCCGAATAGCTGACACAAAGCGCACCATGCACAAATGCTTCGATTTCCACATCTGTTTCACAAAAGCGGCGCAGATCCGCCAAGCTCGTTTCTCTGGCAACCACCTCACGCTTTACGCCATATTCCTTCAACAAGGCGATTCCGTCTTCCTGATGCACGTGCATCTGTGTAGAAGCGTGCAGCTCCATATCCGGGAAATGCAAATGGATCAGACGCAGCACCCCTAAATCCTGAATGATCAAGGCATCTACATCACTTTTCTGCAATTCTTCCACATAAGCAAGACAAGCTTCCATCTCCTCTTCGTAAACAAGCGTATTGACCGTTACATAGACCTTTACCCCATAAAGGTGTGCATAAGCGATCGCTTCTTTTAACTGCTCCCGATCAAAATTAGCCGCAAAGGCTCTTGCCCCAAATGCCTGTCCTCCCAAATAAACAGCATCTGCCCCACACTGTACCGCTGCCTCAAGCGCCTCCATTGATCCAGCCGGCGCAAGCAATTCCACTTTTCTCATCTGCTCACCTCAATTTAACTGTAATGATTATAGCGAAGTTTTATCAAAAACACAATGAATGCCCATCTTAAAATCCTATCATGAAAAAAAGCTGCTCTTAACAGCTTTCTTTCCGTTTTGTCAATTCATGAATCAATGAGATGCCGCTGCTTGTGCCGATTCGTTTCGCTCCGGCCTCGATCATGGCAAGCGCCGTGTCCAGATCACGAATACCGCCTGCCGCCTTCACCGCGATCGCTTCATCGACGTGTTCTACCATTAGTTTGACATCTTCAAGGGTTGCTCCGCCAACACCGAAACCGGTGCTTGTCTTAATGAAATCGGGTCTGACACGATTGGCAATTTCACATAGTTGGATCTTTTCCTCATCATTCAAATAACAGTTTTCGAAAATTACTTTACAAATGACATGATACTTGTGACAAAGCGCTACCATCTGTCTCATCTCATCCTCGATATACGCATAGTCATGGTCTTTTACTTTTGTCAAATTGACGACATAATCAATTTCATCGGCGCCATTTCGCAGTGCATCCTCACATTCAAACAGTTTTGTTGCAATGGTCGTCTGCCCCAAAGGGAAGGAGATGGCGGCGCCTACATGCACAGCACTGTCGCACAGCCACTTTTTACAGCAGGAAGTCTGCACCGAGTTAATGGCTACCATGCAAAAGCCATATTCTTTTGCTTCCTCACAAAGCTTTTTCATGTCCGCTTCGCTCGCATCCGGTTTCAAGTTCGTATGATCAATATAAGCAGCTAATTCTTTTGCATCCACATTTACACCCGCTTTCATTTGTAATGACATTATATCATATTGGAATAAGGATGTAAATGTTTTCTGTCAGTCATTTCCTTTTTTTCACACAATCGACTTACCTTAAACACCCTTTATCCTAAAAAAAGAAGCCTTCGCTTCTTTTTCCTTATTGATTGATGCACCCCTTAAAATCAGGTGATACGACATCTAAACGCATATTATAGCGCTCGCTCAGATAATATGCGATCGAATACTCCAGCGGCAGATTCTCAACTGAAAATCCTTTCGTTACGATGCGTAGGATCGGTGCACCTTCCTTTGTTCCAAGCATTTCCGCGATCTCAGCCGTCGCCGCGATGGCACGCACACTTTTTTCCGTTCTTGCGACATACAGGCCATACTCTTTTTTCATATTTTCATAGAGCGATACCTTCGCAAAGTTCAGATTTTCGATCCCGCGAAACAGCCTGTAAGGAATATAGGTAAACTCAAAGACCAGCGGTTCGCCATCCGCAAAACGCAGCCGCTGCAGTGCAATCGCTTTTCCATCACGCAGCTGCAATGCCGAAGCAATTTCCGGCGAAGCATTTTCCACCGCACATTTTTTGACCTCTGTGCGATGCGTTACACCAAGTGCTTCCATCTCCTCATTAAACTGCATGATCTTATTGACAAATTTAGAGGAAAGCGAGTGCTTTGCCACAAAAGTTCCTTTTGCCCGCTGTCTGGTCAAATATCCCTCATTTACCAATTCCGCAAAAGCCTGTCGCAGCGTCGGTCGAGAAATAGCATACAGCTTGCACAGTTCTTCTTCCGTCGGAATCAGATCTCCTTCATGCAATTCATTGGCTTCGATCTTGTCGATGATGAATTGCTTAAACTGATAATACAGCGGAATTGCGGACTGTCTTTGCAGAACAAGTTTTTCATAGAGTTTATCCATGGCGCGCCGCTCCTTTCTTACAATTTTATTAGTTTATAACATTATAACATAGAATTGACTGCTTATCTAATGAAAAAGAACATTCTATCTGCTTGCGGCCCTGTTTTCTCCTTTTTCTACTCCATCATTTTACGTGGATAGCCATAACCTCCTGCGCGCAGACAGTTTTGCGCCGCATAACGCTTCCCTGCTTCCATCGCTTTTTGCATTTGCGATACCGACAGTACTTGCCCTTTCTGCCAGCCGCTATCCACCAATTCACGAACACAGGCAGCTAAATAAGAATCACCGGCACCCATCGTATCCAGCGGTTCCACATAGGCAATCGCACCGCGTATAAAATCGCTGCCGTTATAAAACAACTGCCCATCACCATCCGTGATCAACACATGCACTGCACCATAAGCATGTATTTCACGGGCAAAGGCCTTTTGTTCCTCCTCGCTCCTATCATCACAGGAGAACAGCGCCAGATCCAAATAAGGGCACACTTTCTTCAAATAATCGTCTGTCCGATATTTATCCTTGGTGCTGAAATCATAAGTGATCACCCCATGACAACGCTTCAATAGAGCGATCTGATCTTCCATATGGGCGTTACAGCTGGAATGGATCACATCAAACGTATCCAAATAAATCAGATCGGCTTCCTTTAACATCGGTGCGCCGGGCCAATTCTTCCCTAGATCTACCTTGACAAACTCCCGTTCCCCTTCATAAACATTCACATCGCATTTCTTTGTCGTACCGTCTTTCACAAATTCACAATGGGAAAGATCCACTCCCAGATCACACAGGCTCTCTTTGATCAGTTTCCCTTCTGTATCTTCGGCAATTCTGCCTAAATAGGCGCTTTTCTCCCCTAAAAGCGCCGCATGTGCCGCCACATTGACGGCATTGCCGCCGGGATACATGACTTTTAAGTTCAGATAGCGATCTACTACATTATCGCCTACTCCCACTAATCTCATAAATACGCTCCTAATAAGACTCCACGCGATAGTAACGGCGAATGTCTAGTGAATGCTCGGTAACTGCCTCCATATTTTTGGAAATGCGCTGCAAGATCGCATTCATCACGACCGGCGACAAGATGCCTCTGAACGCATCGCTGATGCCCGCAAACGGATAATCCGCCGTATCGAAGCATGTGAATTTATCCGTATGCGTTTCTAAGAAACGTTTTACCCGCAGATCGAGTTCTCTTGTTTTGCCTTCTGTCACCACCAGTGTACAGCACACACCCTTTTCTACCAGTTCCAATGTCCCATGAAAAAACTCCGGCGAAGATACCGACTTGGTGCGGATCCATTGACTTTCCTCCAATACACACATGGCGAACGCATAGCATACCGGCCAGCAGTTGCCTGAGCCGATCCAGATATTGTATGGTTCTTTATGATAATCCTGTGCATACTGTTTTGCTTTTTCATCAACGGCGATACGCACATCACATAATACCTGCGGCAAATGCTTCAGTTCATCCGCAAACTGTGGATATGCGTCAAAATAGCCCTCTATATGAAGCAGCTTCCCAATCAACAAATACAAGATCAGTTCCTGTGGCCGTCCATCTCCGTAAACAACGCTGTAATCGCTGATCTTCTCTAACGGCGAATCACTTTTACCGATCACCGATACCAGTCGCACCCCTTTTTCCTTTAATACTTTGGCAGCTGCCATCGTTTCTTTCGTATCGCCGGACTTTGACGCTAAAAAAGCAACGGTTCCTTCCTTTACCTGATTATGACCGCAGGCAAGATATTCTGCGGAAATCATGCGGTATACCGGAATATCCGACATCTCATTTACCATATCCCAAAATGGGTCCATCATCGCCTGGCTGCCGCCGCTGGAAGTAAAAAACAGGTTGGTAAAGTCTTCTTTGCAGATCACTTCCGCAATATGCTCGATCATCGAACGCTTTTCATAAATAGACGCTCCGATCTTCAAAAAGTTCTGTTCATCGAAATTAACCATTTCTTTCATCTTATATCTCCTTATTTATGACACATCTTCCTATTGTCATGCTTTGTTTCCATTTGTCAATAAACACACTAATGTCCTAACATTTCAAAAAAAAGAGGACCCCCGCTGCCGCGGAAGTCCTTTTTAACAGTTATTTATCAGATTACATCCATCCTAAATAGGACATTGCAATGCCGAATACGATGATTCCTAAGATAACTGCCAGTACAGACATGTTCTTTTTCTTGAACAAGTAGTAAATTAAGAATACAAAGCCGAGCGGCAGGATATTTGGCATAACATTATCGAAGATGCTCTGTACCGTAGCTTCATTGATACCGTAAGTTAAGCCTTCGCCAAATGCAAATGTGATATAAGTCGGAATCAACCCGCCGACTACCATGACACCCAAGATACCTGCGGCACGAGTGATCGCGTTCGCATTTTCAGAAATCGTAGAAACCGCTTTTGTACCTAAGCTATAACCCAAACGAGCAAACCAGATACGAGAGATCGCTGATACGAACCAAATTGCGATATACAGAAGCGGTCCAAGCGGTGAACCGTCTTGTGCTAATGAAGTACAGATTGCGGCAGAAATAGGGAGCAGCGTAAACCAGAAGATCGCATCTCCAAGTCCTGCCAATGGTCCAAACAAACCGTTCTTGATATTGCAGATCAAGGTACGATCTTCTCCAGCTTCTTCCATAGAAACGATCAGACCCATCAAGAAAGTTGCCATGTGCATTTCAGTGTTGATGAATTCCATGTTTTTGGTCATGAAGTCAGCCAACTGTTCTTTATCATCACCATAGATCTTTTTAATGGTAGGCAACATAGAGCAAGTAAAGCCCAGCGCCTGCATACGTTCAAAACTGAAACCGATCTGTTCAATAACTGAGTACAAACCTAACTTTGTTAAGTCGCTCTTTGTAATTTTGTAATTAGATGCCATCTTCGTCGTCACCTCCATCTACTGCAACTGCCGCCGCAGAAGCAGCTTTCATTTTCTGGTTGTACAGATAGTCGATATAAGCAATCGCAACTGCAACCATCGCAATCGGAAGTACATTGTCAACTCCGGTAAAAGTAGCCATGAAGAATCCGATGAACAGATAAGGAATGTTCTGGTTGTTTAACATAACCATCAACAATAAACCCAAACCTACTGCCGGAAGCATGTTGCCGGCAACTTCAAAGCCATGTACCAATTCTGTTGGGAAGGCATTAACGAAGTTCTGGATCGGTTCCTGTAAACCATAAGCAGCCAAGAACGCAACGATTGCCATTGCCCCTGACTTTACGAACCAAGCGCCGTAGCAGATACGTGTAAATTTACCTGTATCCCCTGCTTTAGCGGCTTTTTCACACATACGAACAACAGTTGAATAAGCTGTGTTGAAGAAAATACCTAACCACTGTGCCAATAAAGCAAATGGCAAGGAAAGACCAAGTGCTGTTTCAGCACCTCTGCCTGTCGTATAAGCGATGACAACAGTCATGAAACCTGCCATCAGCGGATCAGGCGGTACGGTACCTCCTACGGTAAGCAAGCCCAGATATGAAAGTTCGGCAACGGCCCCGGCCTTAATGCCTAATTCCATATCTCCAAGAACGATACCTGAGAAGAATGCCACTACCATTGGTCTGAACCAATAGAATGCTTCCATCTGCTGGTCCAATGCACAGATGAAAACGACAATCATCAGCAGAAGTCCTTGAATTAATGTAATTTCATTCATCAAAACCTCTCTCCTTTCATGATGAAATATTTTTATCAGCTATCCCCAAACAGCTGAATAAAAACCGAATGTAATTAGATATCGTATTTCTTGTCGCCCGGCGCGATCTGAATATAAACCTTCGTACCGGATGCCTTGATATCCTCAAATGTTTTCAAGTCCGCATCATCCACATATACATGGGATTCTTTCAATACATGCTTGCCTTCGCTCGCATGCATATTGCCGACATTGAGTTCCTTGATCGGAACACCGCCCTGAATCAGCTTCAGTGCATTTTGCGGTGTTTTACATACCAAGAATATTTTTTGTGACGCCTTTGCTTTATGAATGATATCGATCGTTTTCTGCAAAGTGAAGAAACGAATTCCCACACCGACAGACTGCGCTGTCATATTCATCAAAGACTGTTGTACCGGATCGTTTGCGGCATCGTCATCGGCAACGACGATCAGATTCGGTCCGACTGCGCCGACCCAGGCATTACCAACCTGTCCATGCACCAATCGGTTATCAATACGTGTTAATAAAATATTTGGTTCTGACATAATCATCTCTCCTTTTCCTATATCAGATATGACACAATAGCGTTGTGTAACCGTTTTCTATGGAAATTTTACTGCGTTTCTTTGAATATGTCAATATGTAATAACATTTTTGTAGGTGCAATCCCCTGCCAATTATTTACATGATCTGCATCATGCTTTCGTATCTGAAAAATCAGCTTCCTTTTGCTTTGCTTTAGGCTCCGCATTGATCACGATATTGATACATACCGCTCCTAATAAGACCGCAGCGCCCAAAAACGCATAAGTTCCCGGTACTTCCCCATAGGCGAGAAATACCCAAAGCGGACTCATGATCGTTTCCAGAATACCGATCAGATTGGCGCTGATGGAATCGGTATGACGGATCCCGATCGCAAAAGTAATGCCCGCAAAGCCCATCTGCAATACGCCGATCAGCGCCAGTCCCAGCATGCCTTCCTGATTTAAGGAAGATAACTGCCCTAACAAAGGCAGGGAAATGGCGATCTGTAACAGATAGGCAAACTGCGTGCTGTCGCTGGGTCTTGCCTGCGGTAAAGTATTTAAGAAAAACACACCGCCGAAGAAAATTCCGGATATGATGGCAAACAGATTGCCTAACATCGCCCCCTGATCTAATTTCCCGAAAAAGAACAGGATCAGCCCGCCAAACGCCATGCCGATCACCGCCATTTGCTTCCAAGCAGGACGGCGGCGATAGTAAAGGCATTCATAAAGCAGGCAGAAAATCGGCGATGCATATTGCAAGACGATCGCATTGGCAGCACTTGTCATCTGATTTGCCAATATAAAGGTAATGTTGGTCATACAGGAACAAAAACCGGCAAGCGCCGCGGTCTTCGTTAATGAGATACGCATGCTCTTACGATAAATGCCCATGATCACATAGGCGATCATACAGGTTACACCGGCAATCAGCACCGCATTCAGATCAACCATGCGATAAAGCAAGCCGCCTAAGCTCCAGAAGAATGCCGTTATAAAGATCAACGCATTTCCCTTTGCCCGATTCATTCCATTACCTCCAACAACGCTTTCACTTCCCGATAATCATCGATTAAATAATCAGCCTCACTTTGATCATACCCAAAGCGATCATCTCTGCGGGCAATGACGCTCATATGCGCGCGCACCGCTGCTTCAATGCCATAGGTACTATCCTCGATCACAATACATTCTGACGCGTCTAATCCCAATCGTTTTGCGGCTTCTATATAGATAGCCGGATTCGGTTTTGATTCGTGAAACATCTCCCCGCTTAAATAGAACTCAAAATAAGAATCTAATTCGATCGCTTTCACGATTTCTTCAATTTCAAACATACGTGAGGAAGAAGCGACGATCATGCGATATCCTTTTTCTTTCAAATATTCGATCAGTTCTTTCAAATGCGGAAACATCACGCTTTTCCAATCCTGAAAACGACCATAGCGCTGGTTCATTTCCGCAAACACTTCTTTTTCTCCCATCGTATCTCCAAGCAGCCGATGAAAGAGTGCATCATAATGTTTGGAAGTACCGCCGGCGATCGCATTCAAATCACTGTCGGTAAAAACCGCTCCTTTATCATTCAGATAATCGATCAGTTGTTTGCGGTACACACTTTCACTGTCGATCAATACACCATCCATATCAAAAATTACTGCCTTCTTCATTCTAACCTCCTATACCATACCAATTTCACGTTTTACTATACCAAAATGGAATTGATGTTGTCAATCCTAAAAAGTGAAATTGGTCTATGAAATTGTTGTTGTAAGCATATTAAAAAGCAGATGCAATAGATTTTCTGTTTCTTGTCATCTGCTCTATCTTAATTATATTTTATGCGGAAGCCTCATCTTAATATTCAACTAAAATAGTCATCCGTAATAAATGAATGAGTATGTGGCAGCGTAAAACTCATTGAGATTTGGGCAAGTGCAGTTTTCCATGCACTTTTTTCATTCACACATTTCTTTACTTCATTTGTTGCAGTCGTTACATATACGCATAATTCACCAGACTTCGCTTCATAATCACCTCTCGTTGCTACCATCATACGAGACGGATGATATGCCGATACTTCGCCTTTTGTTGTCATTATACTTTGATTGCATTTTAAGGTATATCCTGCTGCATGTGTATCTGAAATTAATATTATGACTAATAACATAACGCTAATAATTGTTTTTTTCATTTCTTTTCCTCCTTAATTTCAAAATGAGATTTATTACTAAAGACAGGACAGCCAAAATATATAGTTCAACCTCTCTTGGCAAAAACAGTAACCCTACACATAATGCTAATATTAATGAATTCAAATCATTTTCTATTTTAACGCATAGACTTTTAACTACGTTTAACAACATTATATGCACTAACATAATAATACTTGTGATTTTCAAAAAAACTATGTGTTTTAGTAGTTTTTTAGATTCCATTTCTCTTAATTTATTATTTATTAGTTGATATGAATCTTGATCAAAGAGATTATCTAACTCCTTCACTAATTTTTCGCTATCGTTATTTTCACTAAATACTATTACATTTTCTGAAATATCTAATAAAGTTGTCTTTTCGTCTTCATTTAGAGATTCATAAACAATAATTACAGGCTTCTTTTCTACTTCTGCTAAAGATCGCAGATCATTAGTATTCTCTAATGTAATTATCGTATAATCATCACTCCTGATATTCTGCATGCCTATTTCATTTAGAATATATACATCTAAACTTTTTATCTCGTACAATTCTTTTAATATCTCAGGATTTACCTTCGATTGGAATACACCGTTTATTTTATATATTTTGTCTATTGCATTTATCTCTTTGCTGCTTATATTCTCTATAAAATAACCGTCGTTATATTTATCCGTTAATATGGTTTTTGATTCATAAAATTCGACTGAATCTAGAGCATTATTATTAAGCATATATAAGTAACTGGAGAGAATCAAAATCATATAGCAAAGCCCCATAAATACTTGATTAACTATCTGATACTCTTTTACTAAAAACAGAAAACCTGTTATAGCAAAAAGAATTACCAGAATAATTCCTACGGAACAGATACGCGACAATAATGACTCGTGTATATCTAAAATAGTTATGTTTTCATAATATTCTTTAGATAAAAATTCAGTTAACTGACTATATGTTTTCATCTTATCTTTAGTTATGAATTTAATATTGACGTTTCCATAGTTTTTATATCGTGTATCATATAGGGATTCTTCATATTCTTTTATATTGAAATTATAATTGTAATACTGTTGCTCACTATCGATATCTAAATCTAATTGATTAATATAATAGTTAATTGAAATCCTCCCAAACTCATCTCTCCGCAAACCTTCGTATATAATTGGTATCTTTTCTTTATTTGAAAAGTTTTCTAGCTGCTTCATCATACCTTGATAAGAAAAAGCATTATTTTTGATATGAATGCTCAAATACAATACTTCTTCATTATACTTGGAATGACTACCAGCTAAATCCATATAATTACTAAAATTTCTTAATCTAAATAAAAGTAAAAATAATACTGTGACTATGATTATATGTACTCCAATATAAATCTTCTTAACTTTATTCATTTAACATCATAAGCCCAGGTGAATTTACTGTTAATGTAAATTCAGGACCACTTCCAATTATTGGAAGCCAAATTCCATCGATATGCCCTTCATAATGGGGATTGATCACAAAATCAATTGATTTTGACTTCTTAACAATTTTAACTACTTCTAATGAAACACTTTGTTGATAATTGTTTAGTGAAACATTATATCCAACAAATTGACCTTGAAGTGGTCTGCCCGTCTCGTTATCCCACGTAACATGCAATCTGATTTCATAATCAAATGGTTGCTTAAAACCACTAACATTGACTACTGCCGTTCCTTTACGTGTATACTCTCTGCCATATGCTGCACGAGTTACAACATCTTGATTTTGTGTGTCCACAATGTGATCTTGCTTACCATTTGCATTGACAAAACAGAAATTTCCCATGCAAAGAAACAACATGAAAAACGACATGATAACTTTCTTAAATTTATTCATAAATTATTACCTTAAAACAAATTATTTTGCTTTTTCTCCTTTCCAACTATTAATCAAATAATCAACTTTCAACAAATTATTATATGTTCATTAACTAAATAATAAACTTCTTTCTAATGTTCCCATTTTAACCACCTTCTTTATATAAATTATAATATATATACGTATATAAGCAATAGTTTTATTTTCAAATGGCATGTATTATTTTTACAATACAAAAAAATTATACATGTTATAATAAAATACATTTACCACTTAATTTTACGATTACGCTTTTCCCAGTGTATGCTCAAGTAACTGATGAAAAGTACGTCATGATGTAAAAAACGTAATTATCAATCCTAAATCGTAAATCGATCACGAAACATGATAAAAAGCAGGTATTCTCACCTGCTTCTTCATTCGGTCATGATGCGTTTCTATTGTTCACTGTTTCTGTTTTTATATGCCGATACACCCAGAGCAATCACACTTCCGCAACATACTAAGTTCTATTTACGAATATCGACATCAAACACATTACGCTCGCCGGGATAGATCGCAACCGAATATTCGATCGGCACATCATTATCATCATATGCAATGGTAATGACCTTATGTACTGCGCTCTGTTTTCCAACCTTTAACAGCGCCGCATCTTTGCTATCGACGATACATGCCTCGATCGTTCTGGTTGCACGCATCACACTGACATGATAGCGTTTTTCCAGCACATCGTATAATGCCTCTTTTTCAAAATTGATCGCTTCAATGCCCTTAAACTGCTTCGCCGGCAGATAGGTATCGACCAATACCAGCGCAATATCATTGCCAAAACGCAAACGCCGCATATGGAACACCGGTTCCTGTTCACTCAGCTGCAGCTCTCTTTGCGCCTCTGCATCCTTTTCCAGGATCTCGCTTTTCAACAGATCGGTGCGTGCTTCTAAGCCCAGTTTCTCCATCTCCGTGTGAAAGCTCATCAGTTCCTTGAAAAAACTGCCTTTGATTTCCGGTTCTTTGACAAAAGTGCCTTTCCCTTTATGGCGGGCGATCATGCCCTTATTGATCAGATCCGCATACGCCTGTCTTACGACCGGGCGGGAGATCCGAAACCGTTTGCACAGTTCTTCTTCTGTCGGCAGTTTCTCATGCGGCTTTAAGATCCCCTCTTTGATTGCCTGCTCCATGCACATCTCCAGCTGATAATACAGCGGTGTGGCGACAACACGATTTAATTTAATGTAATGAAAACTCATATATCAATTCTCCCAATTTGTAATAAAGTCTTTACTTTAAGTTAATTATACTCCCTTATTTTATAATTACAACCCCCTTTTTCAACCGCTTACATTCATTTTGTGCAGTCCTTTCTAAGCTGTGCTATAATGGAAGCAAATGTGCAGAAGGAGGTCTTTTATGAAAATTACTTATCTATATCATTCCGGAGCAATCGTGGAATTAAGTTCGCATATTCTGATCTTTGATTACTGGAAGGGTAAACTGCCAAAGCTGCCTTGCGATAAAACGATTTGTGTATTTGTGTCGCATGCCCACGACGATCACTATCAGCCTGCTATTTTCAAACTGCTTTCCTACTGCCGCGATGTTACTTATATCTTTGCACAGGATATTTTAGCGCCTTTCCCTTACTATGCCTGCGGCAAGAACGAAACGCATTATATCAAAGATCTGAAAGTAACGACCTTTGCCTCAAATGATGAAGGCGTGGCGTTTTTGGTAAGCGTGGAAGGAAAACAGATCTATCACAGCGGCGATCTACATTTGTGGAATTGGCCGTGTGAAAATGAATCGGACCGCCGTTTTCTCATCTGGCAAAGACAGGTATTTGAAGAAGCGATGCAAAAACTGCATGACTGCTCGATCGATGTCGCGTTTTATCCGATCGATCCCCGATTGGAAGCACAGACATTAGATGGCATCCGCGCTTTTCGCAAAGCGGTTTTCGCCAAGCATGTAATCGCCATTCATTTTGCGGATCGCATCGATGAGGTAAAAGCGATGATCGCACAGGATCCGTTATTACAAGAGGATCAGGGACTTCATGTATTGATGCCCAATGAAAGCATTACGCTATAAAAGGAAAACGCACCATGCGCTGACATGATGCGTTTTTTTCGATTATTTCTGAGGAACGATCTCGATCCAGTAGTCATCGGGATCATGAATGAAATAAATGCCCATTGCCGGATTCTCAAAGCAAATACATCCCATCTTTTCATGGTGCGCGTGCGCTTTTTCCATATCATCGCAGACAAAGCATAAATGACTTTCATTTTCACCCAGATCATAGTGCTGCGGATGATCGTTGAGATATGTCAGCTCCAGTTGAAACAGATTTTGTTCATCGCTTAAATAACATAAAGTAAAGTTGTCATACTGTTTTTCCTTAACGACGTGAAGCCCCAAAGCCTCTTTATAGAACGCTTTGCTTTTATCCAGATCGGTTACATTGATATTGCAGTGCTGAAATAAAAATTTCATAAGTCTTTCTTCCTTTCTCGACAGATGGGAATACCCAACTGTGTTTTGACGCCGTTTTCATCTTCGGCGCTGAACCAATAGCAGTCTGCCTCTTTTCCTTCATAGGAAAAACGGTGATACTGCGTTTTTTTCTTTTGCAGGAGCGTTTTTAAGTGCCGGATCTTTTTAGGATCCAGCCGATCCTCTAAGATCAGGATCTGTTCCCGCAAGGCAGGCGGTGAGGTGACGATTACGCTGTGCGCATACCTTGAAGCGTATTGCTCCCATTTTTCCCTATCGCTTTGTGCTTCATCTATTGCCCCGTAGATCACAAAATCATGTGCCTGATCGACATACAAAAACGGATGAAAATAAGCATACGGCTGCCCACAGCAGGAGCAGGTTCCCTGAAAATAAGTATTCTTTAAGATCGCTTCCCGGATTTCCGGTTCTAATGTCGCGGAAATCAACTGTTCGCTTTTTACATAGGATACATGCCCACAGTGCAGACAACGCACCGATATTAAGATCTCTTTCATGAAATCGCGCGTGTATAGTGTTTCAGCCAGTCGATCTCATCTTGATATAGATACGGTGACAGTGTTTCAAACACATAGCGATGGTAAGCATTGAGCCATGCTTTTTCGCTTTGATTCAGCATATTGGCATCGATCGCATCTAAGTCGATCGGGGCAACGGTCAAAGTACCGAAACGTAAAAATGTACCGTATTCGTTTTGTTCCTTGAAACGCACCACCATTTCATTTTCGATACGAATGCCATGACTGCCTTCGATATAAATGCCCGGTTCATTGGTCGTGATCATACCCTCTTCCAAGATACAGCTGTCGTTTCGCTCCGGCACGATCTTCCAGCGGAAACCATTAGGACCTTCATGTACGCCTAAGACATGACCGACGCCATGTCCGGTTCCACAGCGATAATCAATGCCCATTTCCCAGATCGGTCCTCTTGCTAAAATATCTAAATTCATGCCGCGGCAGCCTTTTAAGAATACCGCCTTTGACAGATGAATGACACTTTTCAGCACCGCGGTAAAGTGATGACGCTGCTGTTCACTGATCGTACCCAATGCCATCGTGCGCGTAATATCGGTCGTTCCTTGCAGATACTGACCGCCGCTGTCCACTAACAATAAGCCTTCTGCCTGTAATGACGCATTGCTGGCAATCGTTGCACTGTAATGCATCATCGCCGCATGCTCCTTGTATGCGCAGATCGTATCAAAGCTCGGTTCGATAAAGCCGTCCTGTTCCCGCCGCTTGTTTTCCAGATATTGCTGCACACTGAGTTCGGTCATTTCCATCTTGCCGACATTGGTTTTCAGCCAGTACATGAATTTCGTAAAGGCTACACCGTCTTTCACATGGGCTGCTATGGTCTGCTCGATTTCCGTTTCGTTTTTTACCGCTTTCATCATCTGGGTGCAGTTTGGCTGATCGATGATCCCCGCTTGATTGGTAACGGCATTATACAGCGCATAATTGATCTTGCCAAGATCCATTAACATGCGTCCTTCAGAATATTCCGGCAGATCTTCATATACCTGCTCATATGGTCTGACGGTAACACCGCAAGCGGTAAAATGATCCTTCATCTCGGTTGTCAGCTTCTTTTCCTCTACATAAAGGTACGCCTTGTGAAGAGAAATATAGGCATATGCCAGCACCACCGGAAAGTTTTTCACATCAAATCCGCGTAAATTAAACGTCCACGCAATATCATCCAGCGTATTTAACAATATCGCATCTGCGTTCTCTTTTACCAATCTTTCACGAATGGATGCCAGTTTTTCTTTTACACCTTGTCCGCAGTATTTCTCATCCAGTAAAAAAGCCTTAGCCATCGGCAGTGCGGGACGCTCTTCCCAGATGAAATCAACTAGGTCATATTTGACCGCGATCTTGCCTTGCTTGCTTTCCAGCTTCTGTTTCAGCTCTAAAACCGTTTTGGCATTCATCACCCTGCCGTCAAAACCGACAATGCCGTTTTCTTCACATTCCGTTACCGCATAATCCAGTAAATCCGGCGTATCTGGTTCTCCCATTTTCATCAAGTCGATGCCGCTGCCGGCTAACTGCTCCTTTGCCTGGATAAAATAACGTCCATCGGTCCATAATCCCGCTTTTTGCGCAGTAACGACCAGCGTGCCGTTTGAACCGCTGAAACCGGAAAGAAACTGCCTTGCCTTAAAATATTCCCCGACATACTCCGTTTCATGGAAATCAGATGTCGGTACGATATAAACATCCATATGATGCTGCTTCATCAATTTACGCAGCTGTTTTAACCGTTCTTTGATGATCATAACAAAAACCTCCCATTTGTCTGTTATTATAGCACTTTTTTTATAGGGTGGAAACTGATGCGATACGCTTATTTTTATCCTGCCTGCTATTCTCTGTATGCAAAAAAGCGAGCCTTTCACAGGCCCGCATTGTTTTTCTATGGCTGGGGTACTTGGATTCGAACCAAGGAAATGCCAGATTCAGAGTCTGGTGCCTTACCGCTTGGCTATACCCCAATATCGTTTACGCATGTGCAATTATATAGTTTAATTCTATGTTTGTCAATAACAAAATACTATTTTTCGCAAATTCCTCGTTTGACCGCTATTAACTTAATCATTCATCATACACAAAACAATGCGTAAAAAAGGACTGCCTCCTCAGCTTGACAGTCCTTGCATATCAATTATTTTGGGAATGTGCTGCTTTGATAAAAAGACATACGTATTTCCTGCTAAAGCAATTTGATCCGGCTTCCTTTCTGTTTGTCTTTTATAACGAGGATCTGACGGTCGATGCGCTGCTTTAATTCTGCGACATGGGAAATGATACCGACCTGACGATTGCCTTCCCGCAGTGCTTCCAGGGTCAAGATCGCCTGCTCCAGTGCATCCTCATCTAATGAACCGAAGCCTTCATCAATGAACATCGTATCCAAATGGATCCCGCCGGCCTGCTGCTGGATCTCATCGGCTAATCCCAATGCCAGTGCCAAAGATGCCTGAAAAGACTCGCCGCCGGATAAGGTTTTCACATTTCGCAAGGTGCCGCTGTAATGATCCAGCACATCTAATTCTAATCCGCTTTGTGCACGATGATCGACCGTTTCCTGTCTGCGCTGTAATTCATACTGTCCCTTTGACATCATCATAAAGCGCAGGTTGGCATGGGCGAGAATACGGTCAAAATAATTCATCAAGACATACGTTTCCAGCATGATCTTCGCTTTCCCGCTCAGCATCCCATTCGCTGTATCCGACAAGTCCTTCAGCCAAGTCAATCGTTCCTCGCTTTTGCTTAATGCCTGTCTGCGCTTCTTGATATTGTCATAGATCTTGCGATGCGCTGTGATGCGCACAAATAAACGCTGCTCAGCTTGTTCCATGATTTCTTCCTGCGTTTTCGCAGCAGTCAGTTTTTCTTTTAATCTGACAGGATCTCCATGCGTAAAAGTGTGCAGCTGCCTTGCAACGGTTTCCAATCGCCCCTGTGCCTGAAAATAGGCGTTCTGCTTGCTTTCCTGCTGTTTTTTCACTGTTATGAGCATATGCTCTAATTCCTGCATTTCTTTGATACAAGCCTCATAGGCGAAACGCGCTTCCTGTTCGCTTGCATATTGCAGCTTGCTTCTTTGCTCTGCCAAGGCCTGCGTCTGTTTCTGATAGCTGCTTTGACTTTGAAATAAGTTCATTTCCTGCTGCCGCACTTGCTCTTGCAGCTGTTTTGCCTTTTGTTCTTGCAACGGCAATTCTTCTCGCCTTTGTTTTTGCAGCTGCGCTTCCTGTTTCAAGGCTTCATAATGCGTTTGCTCTTGATCGATGTGTGCCCGCAAAGCATCACACGCCTTTTGCAGATCTGTTTTTGCTAAAGATAACGCTCGATAGGCTTTCTCATAATGTTCCTGCAACTGCTCTGCTTTGCTTTTGGCACTGCCGGCCTGATGGCTGGCGGTAACCATCTGTTCTTCTAAGCGGAGGCTTTCTTCACGCAGCTTTTGCACCGTATTTTCATCGATCGATTCCTGCTTGCGTGCGGCCGGCTTTGGATGATGCAGCGAACCGCATACCGGACATGGCTTCCCTTCCATCAAGGTCTGTGCCAAAAGGCCGGCCTGTTCATCCAGCAGTGCTTTTGATGCCTGCTGGTAAGCCTGTTGTGCTGTTTCTGAGCGCTTGGCGATCATCACATACGTTTCCTGTTCCCGCACATAAATCTTTTTTGCCTGCATCAGTTCTTTTTCCAGTGTATGCAGTTCTTCTAACTGTTGAAAACGCTGTTTCTGTTCTTTTAAGCGCTGCTCCTGTGTTAATAATAACAGCGCTGCATCCTCGCTTTCCCGCTCCTGCTTTTGCATTTGCTCATAGTGCTCCTGCGCCTTGAAAAAAGCCTGTCGGTATTCCTGTAAGCGTGCTTCCTCCTGCTTTTGTGATAACGCGACTGCCGCAGTTTCCCGTTCCAGATGCGCCAGTTTTTCATAATCGGATTTGGCACTTTCCAAAGCCTGTTTTTTTAACAGCAGCTGATCGCGTTCATTTTGCAGTTTGTTGTCTGCAAGCTGCTTTTCGATCGCTTCCAGTTCTTCTTTCCATACGGCAAGCTGTTCTTCCAAACGCTGTTTTTCTTCTTGCAAAGCCTGATGTCTTTCTGCTTCTTCCAGTTGTTTACGCAGGTGATCCTGCATCTGCCGATGATCTTCACGCTGTTTTTTCTGTGTTTGCAAAGCATGTTGATCCTGCCCGATCTGCTCTTCTAAATAGGCAAGCGCCGTTTCCATACCGATCCCCTCCTGCGCCTGTCTGATCCACTCCTCCAAGATCGTTTCGTCCGCTTCGATCGCCTGCATATCCTGTACGATCGCATTGCGGATCCGGCGGACATCGCTTTGCTGCATGAGATAATCCTGCTTGATACGGTTTTGTACTTCTAAGTAAACATCGCTGTGAAAGATCTTGCGAAAGATCTGTTTCCGCTCCTCGGTCGAAGCCAGCAGCAATTTCAAAAAATCTCCCTGTGCGATCATGGCGATATGGGAAAACTGACTGCTGTTTACGCCAAGGATCGTTTCGATCTGTTTGGTCGCCTCTTTGTTTTTGACAATGACGCTGCCATCCGGCAAATAAAGCTCAACACTCGCTTTTTGAACGATCAAAGCATCGCTTCGCTTAGAGGGACGCGTATATTCCGGCGTGCGTTTGATGCGATAGAGCCGGTCCTGATGCACAAAGCGCAAATCGACATAGGTTTCTGTCCGTACATCTGCATATTGACAGCGCAGCATCTCCCCGGCACGCTGTTTTCCGCTTGTTTCCCCATACAGTGCAAACGCAATCGCATCAAAGATCGATGTTTTTCCCGCACCGGTATCGCCGCTGATCAAATACAGCGCACAGTCTTGCAGTTTCGTAAAATCCAGTGTGGTTTCCTGCGCATAAGGACCAAACGCACACATGATCAAAGTCTGCGGTTTCATGATTCCACCTCGATTTCTTCCATGAGCGAACGGATATACTGCTTTTGTACCTCACTCATTTCCTGATGATTTTGCATGCGGTATAATTCTTCAAACAGCTCTGTACCGCTTTTCTTGCGATCGACGCTCTGATTGCGCAATATGGATTCCTGATTTCTTTGATTATCGTAATCCAGCTTCAACAGATTGGGATAAATCGTGCGCAGCTTGCCCATAGCATTCACGATTTCCGTTTCATCACAAAGGGTAATATGCAGATAATCATCGGTATTTTTATTTTCATAAAAGGCTTTGCTTGTAACCTCTGCATAAGTGCCTTTTAGTTGTACTACATCGTGCAGCGGCTGAAAAGGGATCGTATCGATCTGCACCTTTCCTTTTTCTTTCAATTCAATGATCGTCATGGATTTTACATGATCGCTCTCTGAGAAAGAATATTTTAAGATCGAACCACTGTAACGGATCGCTGCCTTTCCCACCTGCTGCGGCTTATGCAGATGTCCTAATGCCACATAATCAAAGCCCTGCAATAAAGAAACACTGATTTCCTCACTACCGCCGATGCACAAACGCTCAGAATCACAGCTCTCTCCACCGCTGAAAAACTGATGTGCGAGCAGCACTGCGCGTTTGTCTTTCGGAAGCGTGATCTGCTTCAATAAAAAAGCAAACGCATCTTCATAGGTATCGATCTGCACATCGGGATCAAGTGCACGCAGCATTGCCGGTTTCACAAAAGGAAGCAAATAAAACACCACGGTGCCAAACGCGTCTTCCTTTTCCACCGACGTGATCGTTCCATCATAAAGGGAAGCGATATGAATATCATTTTCCTGCAGCAGGGAAGCCGCAAACGCAAGCCGTCTGCCTGAATCATGATTTCCGCTGATCAGATACACACTGATCCGATGCATGCTGAGCTGCTTCAAAAATGCGTCAAATAATAAGATCGCTTCTTCGCTCGGTATGCTTTTATCATAAATATCACCTGCAATGAGCAATCCGTCAATGTTCTTTTTTACCGCTGTCGAAACGATCTGATCTAAAATTAAGCGCTGATCTTCAAGCAGGCTGCATGCATGCAGACGTTTTCCTAAATGCAGATCGGAAATATGCATCAGTTTCATCGCGCGCCTCCTTTCTTTTTCCTTTTTTCTTTTCTTTTATTCTATCATAGCCGCTTACGAAAATACAGTTGCGGTTGCGATTGTCGCTTTCTTATTATATAATGGAAAGGCTAATGAAAGGGGCAAAACTGATGAATAAAGTAAGAGTGCGTTATGCGCCGAGTCCTACCGGTTTTTTACATATCGGCAATGCGCGGACAGCCATGTTCAACTATCTGTTCGCGAAGCATTACGGCGGGGACTTTGTATTAAGAATCGAAGATACGGATATTGAAAGAAATGTTGAAGGGGGCGAAGAAAGCCAGCTGCACTATTTGAACTGGCTTGGCATCGATCCTGATGAATCACCGCAGAAGCCGGGGGCATGCGGACCTTATCGTCAGATGGAAAGATTGGATCTTTACCGTGCGATCGTCGATGAGATGCTGGAAAAAGGCTATGCATATAAATGCTTTTGCACAGCGGAAGAGCTGGCAGAGGTCAAAGCCATTCAGGAAGCGCAGGGGCAGGCGCCGATGTATAACCGCAAGTGCACCCATTTAAGTGCGGAAGAAATCGCAGAGAAAGAAGCGGCGGGCATGCCGTATGTCATTCGCGTCAAAGTACCGGAAGGCAAGACCTATACATTCGATGATATGATCCGTGGTACGATCTCATTTGAGTCCAAGGATATCGGCGACTGGGTCATCGTAAAAAGCAATGGGATCCCGACTTATAACTTTGCGGTCGTGGTCGATGATCACCTCATGAATATCACCCATGTATTCCGTGGTGAAGAACATATTTCCAATACGCCGAAACAGCTGATGATCTATGATCTGATGGGCTGGGAACCGCCGAAATACGGACATATGACGCTGATCGTCAATGAAAATAAAAAGAAGCTGTCGAAACGCGATCATTCGATCATGCAGTATATTTCACAATACGATGAAAGCGGCTATCTGCCGGAAGCGATGTTTAATTTCATGGCGCTGTTAGGCTGGTCGCCGGAGGGAGAAGAAGAAATCTTCAGCAAAGAAGAACTGATTGCGCAGTTCAGCGAACATCGTCTTTCCAAAGCGCCTTCGGTATTCGATGTTAATAAATTGAAGTGGGTCAATGCGCAATACATTCACAAAATGGACAGCGATGCGTTTTATGCGCATGCCCTGCCGTATCTAAAAGCAGCGATCGAAAATCCGGATATCGATCTGAAAGCGTTATGCGCCATCATCCAGCCGCGTATTGAAACGTTCGGCGAGATCAAAGACGCCGTTGATTTCTTCAATGCGCTGCCATCCTATGACAATGCGTTATATACACATAAGAAAATGAAAACCAACGCGGAAATTGCCCTTGCCTCATTGAAACTGGTCGTGCCGGTCTTGGAGAAGCAGGAAGAATGGAGCAATGAAGCGCTGTATGAAACACTTTGTGCGATCGCCAAAGAGCACGCATTAAAAAACGGACAGGTGCTGTGGCCGGTGCGTACCGCTTTATCCGGGAAAGAACGGACGGCAGGCGGCGCAACGGAAATCGCCTTCCTGTTAGGCAAAAGCGAAACGCTTAAACGCCTGCAGCAAGGCATCGCGCAGCTGGAAGCCGCTTAAGCGCTGTTAATGAAAAACATTCACCGTTTGCGTGAATGTTTTTTTATTCTCATGAGGATCTAACAATGAGATGTGGAAACGTGCTGTCGTTTATTGTCGAAAATCCATGCTTCCACCCATTTTCTCACTGCTTTGCTTCTAAAATAAAAACCAAAATTTCTAACAGAAAGGAAGCAGGATCATATAACAGAGCGTTGAGAGGACGATGCTGAAAAGAGTATTTCGCTTCCATACCTGCAACAGCACAACGAGCATCACACAGCCGATCTGTAAAAAAGCATGCGTCATTGCGACAGACGGCAGATCCTTTAAGCAATAGACCACAAGCATGCCCATCATCGCATAAGGAAGCCACGCACCCAGATCTTCGATCAGCGTGAACGGTCGTCTTTTCTGAAACAGGATAAACGGCAATGTACGCAATAAAAGTGTTACAAGCGCCATGACAGCGATCATGGACAAAGGATTTTCGATCATTTTAACGCCTCCTTTTGGCGCAGCCTTTTTCGGATCGCACACAGCCAGATACAGATCAGCACCATCGCCGCAAGCAAGAAGTTATCTTTTCCAAATAGCAACAAACAAAGTGCGGAAACACCCAGACCGATCAAGGCCGGACGATGCTCTTTCACACTGAGCCACTGTTCTACAAATACCGTAACAAACAGCGCTGTCATCGAAAACTCGATGCCCGCCAGATCAAAGGGAATGATCGTACCAAGCAGGGAACCGCAAAGCGTACCGATCACCCAGTACAGCTGATCAAAAAGCGAAACATAAAAATAATAGGCATGTGGGTCTGTTACGTTGCTTGGCGCACCATTGCAGACCAAAGAATAGGTTTCATCGCTCAAAGCGTGCATCAGATACAGTTTCTTCCATCCTGCGCCCCGATAGCGCTTTAACATCGAAAGCCCGTAAAACAGATGCCGGGCATTGACCATAAACGCCGTCATAGCTGCCATCCATAGATTGGCGCCGCTGCTGAACAGCGAAACAGCCGCATACTGCAAAGAGCCGGCATAAACAAATACGCTCATCAAAAGGGCAAGCCCCATCCCATAACCCTTTGCTTTCATCAATATTCCAAAACCCATGCCAAGCACCAGATAACCGGCCATGACCGGTATCGTTTTTCCCCATGCCTGCCTGATCACTTCACGCTTCATCCCCTCACTCCTTTTATGATCCGGCTGTTTGCCGCCGTCATTTCTCTTGTTTTTATTTACGTTTCATTATACCGACAGATCAATTTCATGACAAGCATTTTATAAAATACGGATTTCATAGAAAAAGCCCGGCACCCGCCGGACTTTCCTCGCTGATTTTTATTCTACAACTGTTACGTTTGTTGCCTGCGGGCCTCTGTCGCCTTCAACAACATCGTAAGTTACAGTCGCATTGTCTTCCAGTGTTTTGTATCCTTCCGCATTGATCGCAGAGAAGTGAACAAAGATGTCCTCTCCTGCATCATTTGTGATGAATCCATAACCTTTCTCAGCATTAAACCATTTTACCTTACCTGTAAACATATTCGCACCTCCCAGAAGAGCCATACAAACACTCAAATGATGCTCTATAACGGAATATCAAAACGAATGTATTGTGATAACTTTCTTAAATATAGGATATACTGCAATGCTCAAACAGTCAAGTTTTTTCGCCTATTTTTCATTGAATTACGGTCATTTTTTACGTTTTTATCCGATTTGCAGTATTTTGTGTCATCTAATTTTTCACTTATAAACACAGGCTTTCATCGATTCTTTTTCAGATGTGTCACTTTCCTGTGATGCAGCCGACGCCCTTTGCGATAGCGAAATACCAGGATCACTGCCCCAACCAACACGGCAAACAGTGCCGCCGCAATCGCATAAGGCAGCCAAGGATAAGCCGGTTCCTCACTGATCGCAGTAAACTCCGCAATGTCTTCTCCTGCTTTGACATCGTTTTGTTTCTGCTTCACAATGGCAAAGCTGCCCGCATATTTCGTCTTCCATTTGATCTGATTTTGGGTCTGCGTCGTTTCCAGACGGATCACTTCCCCATCGACATATGCGTACACCTGATAAACGTCCTGATCACTTGCTTTTTCCGGCTTTGGCAAAGATAAGATCAGCGGCACGTCCAGTGTTTCATAGACCTGATCCTCTTCCTTGATCACAAGACGATAATACGCCTCTGCTTCATAACCATTGTTTTTAGCAGTTGTCTTTAACAGCAGCTGCTGCTTGGATTTCACATTTTCATCGATCTCCATCTGAATGGTGCGTGTTTCTTCCGCTGATGGAAAAGCAAGCGTCGCTCCGGATATCCCGGCCGTTTCTTTTGATGCGTGCAAGGTGATCGTACTGTTTTGATCGACACGAGAAACGATTTTCTCAAATTCGCGGATCTCCCACATGCTCAAATTAGGCTTGCTTTCATAATAAGCATCACGCGCTGCCAAGATCCGTTTTTTCTCAGCGCCGGTAAAAATCACATTTCGCTTCGCAAAGTCCGCAATGATCGCATTGATCTCTGTCTGTGTTTCCTGCTGTTTGATCCGTTTTTTGTTTTCCTTTACTTCGATCGTATAAGTATAGGTATTGCCCAGCACATGGATCTGTAATTTCTGCTTGCCTAATTTCTCCATATCATAGCCGGATACCATCTCACTTGTGAGCGGTACTTTTTGGCGTGTGCCGTTTTTAGCGGTAAAGGTAAAGACACAGCCATTTACATCCAGCGTATCGCCATAGCCATACGATGTTTTCGGTTCTTCCCACTCAACTGACTGTATTTTCGTATAAGTCGCCCGATAGGTCGTTTTCTTTTTGGCAGCAGTGATCTCTTTGTCCCAGCCCGCAAACAGATAGCCTTTTCGCTGCGGTGCTTCCACTGCCGGCAGATCTCCTTTCTGCACATCCATTACCAGCTTTTTTTCGCCGTTTTCAAAGCGCCCTTTTCCCGCGTCAAATGTCATGCGTGCATACTCTGCCTGCTTTTTCAGCGCCGATGCGTTGAGCACTGTATCGACCGCTTCACATTCAATATAACCGATATTATCTTGAAAACGGTAATAATGTTCCTCTGTATCCTCCAGCAGCGGATCACACTGGATCTGATAATAATCCTGTGCGCTCGTTTCCACTTTCCCTAAGATCAGGAAACTGTATTGGCGCAGATGATCGACTTCATATAGGACCTTCTGCTTTTTCTTCTTGGTCGAATCATATACCGGTATTTTCGCCGCCATATTCACGATTCCAAGCGCATATGCCTCTTTCTGCTTGCCACCCAGCGCATCGTCCATGCGGTAAAAATAAGAAGCCGCTTTCTCTCCCCAGTAAGGATCAGAAGCATAACTGACATTCATACCGCTTTGTTTATTGCCGAAATAAGCGCCATGATACATATACGCACTTGGATCGGCATAGCTTCTCGATACATAAGCGTCCGCATGCACCTTGATGCTTTCTCCTGTATGCAAATAGCGTGATGCACTTTCCGCCGCACTGCTGTCATACGCCGCATGACCGAATAAATTATTTTTCAGATAGCTGAGCTTGCTTCTTCCCATCGCACTTTCATTCATCGACACCGCCAGCATCATCAAGGCATTGCTTCCATAAAGATTCTGATTTTGAAGCAAGGCAGTTGCACTGCCGCTTAACAAAGACTGGGTCAATACATCATGGATCCCATCTTGATCATCGTCCAAAAAATGGGTGAGCGAAGCATAAGCGCCGCGCTGTTCTTTCAGATAATCCTCGATTTCTTCCGCACTGTAAACACTGCTGCTGCGATGAGATACATACTGATAATAATTATAATATGGCGAAGAAGCATTGACCGCATGACGATGATCCATTGCCCGCGCATCTTCGATCATCTCTTTAATCGCATCTTCCTGATAGAAGTAAATGCCGTCATAGCTGTAATAGGTCGTCTGCTCTTCCATAAAGGAAGGCGCTTCGTCTAAACGGATGCTGGCAGAAGATCCGCTTTCACGGATCCCGTTCGATAAATCATGGATCAAGTGCCCTTTGGAGATCCGATAAGATGATAAATTGTCCGCCTCCTGCAATGGAATGATCTCGACATCCGCTAACGCCGCCCACGCATTGACCCCGGATATTTGAAATTTTACCTGTACGCCGTCGCTGTATGTATCCAAAAATAAGCCGTCCTTGGCATAGCAGCCGTTGAGATAGCCGTTTTCTCTCGTATCGGCATTCGTGTATTCCACATTGTAATCACAAAGATCACTGCTGCGAAAGCTCACAAAGCCATACCGCACCAAAATCAGTTTTCCCTGATGCACGATCGCCGGATTGTTTTTTTCCTCCAATACGGCATCATACATCGTGCGCGCCTCCTCATAACTGTCAAAAGAGGCAAATTCCTCTACCTTTCCGCTTTCCAAATAATCGACGATATGATAGCGTGCATCGGCTGGAAGCGTTTCTTCTTCGGCATAAACGCCATATGGAGAAAACAGCGTAAAGATGATCGATAGGACAAGCATGACGGCGATGCGTTCAAACTTTTTCATGGCGTACCTCCAAGTAATTGCTATTATCTGTATTATATCATACAATGTAAGCTTTTTTTCGCTTAGTTCAAGCCCTGTAAAAAAAGACAGAAGGGAATGAAGCAAACATTCCTTTCTGTCCATTAAACCTGCGGTTTCCCGCTTCCATACCAGTAATAAATATTTTTATTATGCGCATGCAGCTCACCGCCTGCCTTTTGATACAAAGCATTGGCTGCTTCGTTGTCGTCCTGTGTGATCAAAAACATATAGTGCAGATGCTCCGCTTTTGCTTCTTCCAGCACGATCTTCATCAGCGTTTCACCGATATGACGGCGCTGATAAGCTTCTTCTACAAACAGGTGGTAGATCAAAAGCATCGCGTTGCCGTTGTCGATGCGCGGCAATACATAAGCAAGCGTATAAGCGCAGACTGTATCCGCTTCATAAGCGATATACACCCGGATCTTTCTGTCCTGCAGCACTGCTTCCGCCTTTTCCTCGCTGATCTGACAGCCGCGAAAGGTTTGATTCACTTTGGTCAGCCATCGTTCATCGCCGCTTTCTAATTTTTTATATGCGATCATGGTATCCTCTCCTCACTGATCATGATGTTTGATCTTACATTTCTTCCAGGTAGCTGAAGCCATATCCCTGCACCTCATTGGCATCCATCACGATGACAAACGCCTCAGGATCGATGCGGCTGATTTCATGGCTCAGCAGCGGGTACTGTTTCTTTGATACGCAAACCATCAGCACAGGACGGTTTTCACTGGTATAGCTGCCTTTTGCCTCCAAGATCGTCGCACCTCTGCCCAGATCCTGATAGATGACCTGCAAGATCTCTTCCTGATGCTTGGAAATGATCATGACATTCTTGGTCGCCTGCCCGCCGAACATCATCGTTTTATCGATCACATAAGAGCTCAGCCAAACCGAGATGATACCGATGAGCGCAGCTTCGACACCATACACCAATGCCCCCAGCAATACGGTCAATCCATCGGTTACCAGCACCAAGGTCGGCAGCGGCCACTTTGTGATCTTATTGACGATGAGCGGCGGAATATCCATACCGCCGGTACTGGCACCGGTACGAAAGACAAGACCGACGCCCGCCCCCATCAACACACCGCCGTAAATAGAAGCCAGCAGCTGATTGTCGGTAATCTCGATCGCATGCACAGAACTGCTTAACACGGAAATAAACACCGGATAACAGATGGTGCTCAATAATGTCTTAATGGCAAACTGTTTACCTAACGTCAAAGCGCCCAGAACAAATAGAGCAATCGTCAAAGCATTGATCATGAGATCGGTCGGAATATGGAATATTGGAAACAGCGCCACCGCAATACCGGCTACTCCGCCGGTCAGTACATCATTAGGCAAAATGAACAATACGACGCCGGCCGCCAGCAGGAAATTGCCGATGATCACGATTCCATAATCCCATACCAATTCTTTTACATTACGCATCACGCATCACCTCTTTTCCATCTTACTATATCACTTGAAATAGGGCTTCGTCAAATAAATCTATATGAGAAAAAATGTTAAAAAAGTGCATAGTTATGCACTTATTCACTATTTGTAATTACAATATGATAAAACTACTCGATAGAATCAGCACATCCCTGCTCGCCAAGTCGCTTCAACTGCATGCTCTTTGCCACCATCTTGCGTGTGATCAGCTTGCTGATGAGCGAAAACGTGCAGAGCTTCATCGCCATCTTATCGGAAGCGATCACCAGTTCCTCAAAGGGAAGCGTACCGCTCTTCAATGCTTTGGCTACCGTACTGGTCGCTAATTCCAGTTCATCACAAAAAATATGATAGGCACCCTTTAAGCCGGAACGCTCTGACTGGATCTCAATACCGTCGCGAATCTCTGAAATCGTCAGCACTTCTTTCAAAATGGTAATGGCCAGCGCATATGCGATATGCACTTTATTATATTTCTTTTTGAGGGGTCTTGGCATGATTTTCGCCTTGACATAGTTATTGATCATGGAAGCAGTGATCATGCTTCCCTCTTTATCCTGAAAGATAGCGACGTATTGGGAAACGATCGTAATCAGCTGATCCATATAGATCTCAAAATCGGGCAGTTCCTCCCACCTCGGCAGATGAAACTGCTCTAATGAAGTGATCCATTCCTGTGAGATGATCGGATCTTCCATGATCTGCACTTCCTTTCTTTCTTTTTATAGTATAGCGGAAATGCTTAAAATTGGCAAATATTATGTGAATAATCACATAATCTAGTTTTTAATACTATTTATATTGACAGTGAAGCAATCTCGTGCTATCTTTTACCTAGTATTCAATACTAGATAGAATTATGGAGAACTATTACAGAAAGGATCGATTACACGATGATACGAATGATCAGCGACACTTCTACTTTATATGCGCCTAAGGATGCAGAGGCGATCGGCGCAGCCGTTACCCCGCTTTCCGTCAATATCAACGGCAATACCTATCGCGAGTATGCCGATATCAACGCCACCGATTTCATCAAACTGATACAGGACGGCGGCATTCCTTCTTCCTCTCAGCCTTCTATCGGCGAAAAGATGGAATTATATGAGCGTTATCCAAATGACGATATTATCGATCTGGCGATGGCGGACGGTCTGTCCGGTACTTATCAAAGCGCATGCGGGGCAAGGGAAAACAGTGCGCATAAAGAAAAGATCCATGTCGTCAATACCAAAACACTGTGCGGACCACATCGCTATCTGCTGGAAAAAGCCATTCGTTTAACTAAGGAAAGCGATGATGTGCATGCGGTATTAAATCAGTTGCAAAAAAGCATCGACAACAGTTATTCATATTTGATGCCGCAGGACTTCGCTTTCTTAAAAAGAGGAGGACGTTTGACACCGATGGCCGCAACGATCGGCGGACTTTTGAAAATGGTGCCGATCATGACCCTTACGGAAGGCGATGTCAAGAAACTGGAAAAGCTGGGGATCAAGCGTACCTTACGCGGTGCTTTTCAGATGGTAGCGGAGGATCTGAAAGCAAAAGGTATCGACGGTAATCATTTGATCACCATTTCCCATGCGCTCTGTCCTGAAAAAGCCATGATCGCCAAAGAGGTCATACAGGAAGCATTTCCGGATTGTGAGATCTGGATGTTAGAATTATCCCCGGTCTTTATTACCCAGGGTGGACCGGACTGCATTGCCATTCAAAGCATCTTAAAGTAAAAAAGCGTGTGCAGCCACGCTTTTATTTTGGCTCGATCCAGTTAAAATGCACGCAGGCATTCCAAATGCCGTCATGATCGCTGTCATCGCTCACATAATTGGCAAGCATCTTTAACTGGGGGATCGCATTGCCCATCGCAATGGAAAAGGGCGCCTGTTCAAACATCTTGCGGTCATTGAGACCATCTCCGAATACTACGATGTCCTGCGGATCACCGCCTGCTTCCTTTACCATACGCAGGATCCCTTTGTATTTATCATCCGGTTCCACAATGACAAAACTATCATCATAGCGCATCATACCGATCTGCTTGATTTCCGGCAGTTTTGCTTCTTCATCCGGCCGCATGGCGATCATAAAACGACGAATGTGATGCAGTGCATCAAGATCCAGGTGTGGCTCGACCTGTAATTCCACAAATCCTTGCGCACCGGGACACTGTTTGACAAAACGCTCGTCTTTGGTCAGACGGATCCGATCATCTGTCAATGATACAGCGAGCGGGAACCCCAGTGCCTCGGCTTTTTTCATGATGGCGATCGCCAGATCATCGGCTAATGGCTCATAAGCGATCAGCTTACCGCCGAAGTATAATCCATTCCCGCCTTCACACACCATGTTTTGAATGCCATGTTCCTGTGCGAACTCCTTGGCTCTGAAATGGGCCCGTCCGGTTGCGATCGCCACAAAATGTCCCTGCGCTTCCAATGCGCATAAGGCGCGCTTTGTACTTTCCGGCACCAGATTAAACACCTTGGAACTGGTAAGCGTACCGTCAATATCGAAAAAGAAATACTTACGTTTCATGTCGGTTCCCTCTTTCTTACTCATAGTGCTTGGCCATGCTGAAACCGCGCCCCTTTACTTCATTGACCTGATGAATGATCATAAAAGCATCGGCATCGATCTCATGTACCCGATCACATAAAAGGGCAAGCTCTCTGGGACTCACAACACTTAGGATCACCGGATATGCGCTGTGCTTAAAGCCAGTTTCTGCATGCATCAGCGTCGTACCGCGATCTAACTGATGGATGATCATCTCATTGATGCGCTCATATTCTTTGCTGATGATCTTTACTTGTATCTGGGATTTGCCTACGACCAATACCTTATCTAAGACCACCGTATAGATCAGCACCAACAAAATGCCGTACAGCACCATTTCTCGTTCACGAATGACCATCTGTCCAAGCAGGATCACAAAATCAAACGCATACATGCTGAGCGATACCGGGATACCCATTTTCTTGTGCAGAACAAGCGGCGGAATATCCATGCCGCCGGTACTGGCACCGCAGCGGATCACGATGCCGATTGCCGCGCCGATCATCAGTCCCGCCAAAATACAGGACAGCAAACGATCCTGCGTCATGACTTCATTTCCCAAAAAGCCTTGCAAGATACTTAAAATAAACGGATAATAAAAAGAACTGATCAAAGTCGTCAGCGCAAACTGTTTGCCCAGTACCCAAAAGCCCAGCAAAAACATCGCGATATTAAAAAGCGATACAAACAGCGTTAACGGCACACCTAACATCTGTTCAAACAGCAGCCCCATTCCGGTCGTTCCTCCGGTAATCAGCTCATTGGGCACGATAAACAACACAACGGCCAGCGCATATAGTGTATTGCCGGCTAAGATGCCGACGATATTTTTTACTTGATTCAAACCAAACACCCTTTCTGATGAAACATTACCAGTCCTATTATAGAGGAAAGCACATAAAAAAGAAAGCAGCGAGACTGATCAAATTAAATGAGATCATTCATTTCTTTTTCTTATCCGTATCTTTCCTGATCGATTTCCTCAATATTCTTATTTGCACTTTTTTGCCTCGTTTGTAAGCCATAAGAAGAAAAGAAAACGATTGCCTGCTAAATCTTTCTCTTCCCTACACCGTTTGCTTTCCATGCAGGATAGGAAAAAGCAGACTTTGCTCGGTCTGCTTTCTTTATCTTGTTGCTCCTTTAAGCATGCTGCGTTAAATTACGGATCCATTTTTCTTTGCGATAAAACATCGTTGCGATACATACCTTTACAAGTCCCATCGCTTCCACGGCAATATAAAGAAACAGGAAGTCGATCGGAAAGATACGGGAAAAGATCGTTGAAGTCAATACCGGTCCCAGCCAGGTAAACAGCCCGTCGATGATCAGCACCGATTTGGTGTCGCCGCCGGAACGCAGAATATAATAAATGGTATTGGAATAGCCCTGCGTCCACGAAAGCAATGATTTTACGATCAGCAGCAACGTTGCCAAATGCAGGCTGTCAGCGCGAAGCGAAAAGGCTTTCGGCGTGATACCGGAAGTAATCAAGATCAAAGCACTGCCGATCGCATAAGTAAGCAGCGCCATCCAGATCATGTTTTTCGCATTTTCCTTGGCTTTGTCAATGCGGTTGGCGCCTAATTCACTGCCGACCATCACACCGATCGCCACGCCGCACCCGCTGAATAACACATAAACAAGATTATTGATATTATCGACAACGGTAAGCGCCGGGATCGAGCTTTCGCTCATAAAACTGAAGTTCAAGAAAACGATGCTTAATCCCAATGAATACATCACTTCATTGCACATCAGCGGAATTGCTTTGGCAATGATGTCTTTCTTCAATGAGAAAGGCAATTTTCCATAAGCGACATGCATACGGATGCAGCTGTCTTTGCGATTGACGATCACAAGCAGCAGGATCATTTCCACCCAGCGGGAAATACAGGTTGCGATTGCCGCACCTGCCACGCCCAGCTGTGGAAAGCCGAAATTCCCCATGATCAGCAGATAATTCAGCACGACGTTTGTAATAAATGCCACAAGCCCCGATATCATCGGGATCTGCGGATGTCCCATAACGCGGAATGCGACCGAGCACATACCGGCAATCGCAAAAGGAATGTAGCACCAACGCAGCACTTCGACATATTCTACGCCCATGGCAATGACACGCGGATTTTTCACAAAGATCGAAATCGTAATTTCCGGGTTCACAAATAAAAATACGCTTACCAGAGCGCCGACGATGATGCAAAGCACATTGCCATAGCGAAATACCCGGTTATAACTCGTTTGATCATTTGCCCCATAGTATTGAGAAATATATAAGCCGACACCGTTGGTAAGGCCGAAGATCGCCAGCGAATAAATAAAGAAAAACTTATTGGCGACTGCCACCGCACTGATCGCATCTTCCCCTACTGATGAAATCATCAATGTATCACACATACTGACAAGATTGACCAGCAGCTGTTGGATCATGACCGGAAGTGTCAGCTTAAAGTAATAGCGCAAAAAATCTCTGTTCTTCAAAATATGCATGCGATCCCTCCTCTATACTATACCAATTACAGAATTTACTATACCAAATAACAGATAGGTAAGTCAATCGTCAAATCTTCTTTTCCGTATTTGATGGCCAAAAGAAAAACAGCGCTTTCATTGACAAGCATTTCGTTCCTCTTTATAATAGTGTGAGTTTGAGAAAAGAGGGATCTTATGGAATGGGATGATTTATCCTTGCATCATCTGAAAAAGATGTTTTTTCACTATGTAAGCAACAGTGTCATCGGTATGGCGGGATTGTCCTTCAATGTGTTTACCGATACCTTTTTTATTGCGAACGGCATCGGTTCTCATGCGCTGGCGCCTTTGAATGTGGCGCTGCCGATGTTTTCTTTTGTCAGTGCAATGGCGATCATGAGCGCAATGGGATGTGCGACCCGCTATGCTTTGTTAAAGGCGGGAAAACATGACAAGGAAGCGGATGCGGTGTTTGCACATGGACTAGTAGCGGCGTTATTACAATCCCTTCTCTTATTGGTAGCCGGGCTTTTTTTCACTCGTCCCCTCGCTGTTTTACTGGGCGCCAATGAAGCGATCGCAGCAGATACGGCGCAATACCTGTTTCCTTTGCTTACGCTGGGCTTTTTATTTCAGTTCAATCAGTTGTTTATCTGCATGATCCGCAATGACAACGCGCCTGCATTGGCCATGAAAGCAATGGTGATCGGCAATCTGGTCAACATCGTATTGGACTATGTATTCATCTATCATTTTCACTGGGGACTATTCGGCGCCAGCCTTGCTTCCTGCTTTTCCCCGCTTACCTCGCTATTGATCTTATCGACCCACAAACTGCGCCATCGCAATCATTTTCACTGGCACAAGCCGAAATGGACGCTGGCTTTGCTGGGATCGATCTATCGCATAGGTATTCCCTCTTTCATCAATGAGATTTCTTCCGGTATCGTTATGCTTGCCTTTAACTATCTGCTTTTGAAGTATGGCGGAAATACGGCGATCGCCGCTTATGGTATCATCGCCAATCTGGCGCTCATCATTCAGGCGATCTATTCCGGCATCGGACAGGGCATCCAGCCGATCATTTCTCATCTTTACGGCAGCGGACAGATTTCTCTTTCTTTTCAGACTGCCCGCTATGCTGTTGTGACTGCGGCAAGCTTAGGGATCTTGTTCGTCGGCATCGGTTTTCTGTTTCCGACACAGCTGATCGCGATCTTTAATTCCGATCACAATGCGGCATTGGAAGCGATTGCCAAGACCGGTATTCAGCTCTATTTCCCGGCCTTTTTGGTAGCGGGCATCAGTGTTTCGCTCACTTCTTTTTTCAGCAGCATTCATGCGGTCAACGAAAGTACGATCCTTTCACTTGGCCGAGGCATTATCTTTGTTTTATGCTTTTTACTGCTCCTGCCGCCGTTCTTTGAACAAAACGGTGTATGGTTATCCATACCGGCCGCCGAATGGCTTAGTTTTTTCATCGCCTGCTTTTTCTTGATCCGCATCTATCGCCGGCTTTATCAGAAATAGTTTGCGAAGTTCTATCCTAAAGATAAAAAAGTATTTGACGTTCATTGCCAAATACTTTTTTTACATCGAATCAATAACTTTCTTCGCTGCTTTCTCCCTGCATGAGCGCGACGCCGGCACTGCATCCGATCCGAGTTGCCCCTGCCGCTACCATCGCATCCATATCTGCTTTACAGCGTACACCGCCGGCTGCTTTTACCTCACATGCCTCTTTTACCGTATCCTTCATGAGCTTTACATGGTGGACCGTTGCACCTGCACTGGAAAAGCCGGTGGAAGTCTTTACGAAGGTCGCCTTGGCATCCATGCATAAGCGGCAGGCGGTTACGATTTCCGCATCGCTCAACAGGCATGTTTCCAAAATAACTTTGACACATCTGCCCTGCGCCGCTTCTACCACCGCTTCGATATCCTTACGCACCGCTTCTTCATTTCCCGATTTTAATTCCCCGATATTGATCACCATATCGATTTCATCAGCGCCGTTGGCGATCGCATCTCTGGTTTCAAAGGCCTTGACCGCCGTCGTATTGGCACCAAGCGGGAAGCCGATTACCGTACATACCTTGACATCGCTGCCTTTTAACAGCGCGGCACAGGTGGATACCCAGTATGGATTGACGCAGACCGAAGCGAAATCATAAGTTTTTGCTTCTTCACACAAGGTTTCGATCTGTTCCTTGACAGACTGCGGTTTTAATAAAGTATGATCGATCAGTTTATTTGGTTTCATCATTGGTTCCTCTCTTTCTTTCCTGTCCAGTATATCATGAAAGCGTCCATTGAGAAAGAGTGCAAAACCATTTCATACCTGCTTTTGTACTTTGCATTTCTCAGTCATGTTCATCTTCTGTTTCTTTTACCTCTGAAAATGCCTGATCCTGATAAGGAAACTGTTTCTTTCTCCAGATGTCCAGCTTTTTTTGTTTCGCTTTCTCTAACAAGGCGTCAAAATCATGCGCCGCCAAATGTGCATTGATTTCCTCTTCGCCATATAAAGCCATCGGGGCATTTTTCTGTAACCGCAAATAATCCTCGTAAGATACCGGAATGCGGCTTTTTTTATGATTACGGTCATAAAGCAAAATCGATTCTTTAGAATAACAGGCCCAGACGATCCTAGCATAAGGCAAAACATGGATCGCCCCCTTTTCTTTACAGCGGTAATACAACAGATGCGCACCGAATAACAGGTCTTTTACCTGCGCCAAATGGCAGACCTCCCGATCCGCTTCGCGACGGTTTTGTACTGATAGTAGACGATAAGCGCGATAGGCCTTGGCTTCATCATTGAACCGGATCAAAATAAGCATGATCACTCCGCCGATCACAACAGCCATGATCCAAATACAAAATCCCCAGAAAAGCGGCTTTGAAAGATTGCCGACATATCCCTGATGCAGCACATACGCGGCAATATGATAGGAAAACTGCAATTCTTCCTCTACTAATCCCTGCTCTTCCACGTATCGATCAATTTCTTCCCGCATCTTTTGATCCATCTGTGTATGAATGCCTCCGACCGTTTCCTCACTGTTTCCATCTGCGATCATCGCCGCAAAATAAGCGTCGTCCATTTTGATCAGGTACACCTTTTCCCCGTTTATGGCAATCGGGCCATACAATTCCTGCTTGCGCCAGTCCATTCGCTGATTATACAGACAGTCGCTTTGAAAAAGGCATTGCAAAGCATCTGTATCCGTTTCTCTGCGCAGCGCTTCATAAAAATAACTGATCCTGACCGGTGCGTTGTAATATTTCACTTTCTGTGCGATCAGCACAAAGGCCGGCATCGCCAAAAGCAGCGTGAATAGGATCACCACGACGCGTTTGATCAGATTATGGATTCGATAAGTATGTATGATCTGTTTCATCGGCATCCTTCCTTTGTCACATTATAGCGAATCTAAGCGAAAAAGAAAAGACACACATGTCGCCATGTGCATCTTATGCGTGTTTGACCCGATCTCTTTCTTCCGCTGCTTTCGCATCATTGAAGCGATCCAGCGTACCTACCAAATAACCGGTAATTCTTCTGATCTTCTCAAATTTCATCGGCGCCAAATAATAGCCGACACCGACCTCCTCACCGTCAAAATCCAAAGAGATCGATTCGATATCACGTCCCGGATTTTTCTCTTTTACATAACGGATGTAGTTATGCAGTTCACTTTCCTCTACATCTAAATTATAAGAAATTTCAATGCCGTCGATCGTTTTGTTATATACCATGCTCATCAGCCTCCTATTTAAGGCTATTATAACGCGAATTGCGCATAGAAGAAACTGAAATGCTTATTTTTTCAACGATTTCGTTAAAATATAGTCATCCATGACATAACCGTTCCCGATATCGCTTACCACCGCATCACAAATGACAAAGCCCTTATGCCGATAAACATCTAAAGAATGTGTGTTGTACTTATTGCAGGTAAGCGTGATGGAAGGCAGATCGTATTTTTTCGCCGCCTGTTCCGCCTGTTTTAACATCATGTTCGCATATCCTTTGCCTCGGTATGCTTTCTTTAGATACAGCTTGCTTAAAAACAAAGTATCCGCTTTGGGGCAAACACCCAGATAACCGATTGCTTCTTTTCCCAAATAAGCGATCCAATATTGATAGGCTTCTTGTTTGATCGCTTTGTGGAGCGCCGTTTCACTTTGAAAGCGATCCACCATATAATCGATCTGATCAGCGCTTAACAAAGCGACAAAGTATTCATGCCAGATTCCATCAGCCAGCTTTGCCAAAGCCTTGATCTGCGCATTTGTTTCACAGCATACAAGCTGTACCTCTTTCTTTGCGGGCAGGGCGAACTCCCAAATGACTTCCGCGACCGCCCCGTGCAAAGCATCTTTTTTCGTAATATGATCGGCAACTTGCTTAACGGCTTCCTGTCCATTGGCAACACATACGCCAAGTCCCGCATAAGCGATCATCGAGGCATCATTGGCATTATCGCCGATAGCAATGATATCCTCTCGCGCAATATGCAATAGCTCTGCCAGCTGTGCTAACGCTTTGCCTTTGTCGATCGAGCGATCATTTAATTCCATATAGCGGTTGCTGGAATAAGAGAGCGAAAGTGCGTCCTTCCATTCCTTCGGCATCTGTTTTTCGATTTCATACAAATAATCCATATCGTTATTTTGATACATCATCTTGATGATCTCCACGCCCGCTAACGCATCAAATGATTCGATTTCCTGATAATGCGTTGCCTCAAAATATTCCAAACGCATTTTTTCATCATCATTGATCCGATAGATATACAAGGTATCTTCGCTGAACACCTGTATGCAGACGGAAAACTGCTGACCAAATGCAAACAGCTCCCGCGCCAGATCAAAAGACATCGCACTTTTCTTCACACAGTGCAGGTCAGCACATGACAGGATCAAAGCGCCGTTGTTGACCAACAGATATTCATCAGGGTTTTGCCAAAGGTGCAGTTGTCTTAACATCGGCTCTAACGTAAAACCCGGACGCCCCGTCGCCAATACAAAGCGGCCTCCCTGTTTGATAAAAGCGTCGATTGCCGCTATGTTTTCCGGCGCGATCTTGCCTGCTTCATACAATGTTTCATCAATATCACATGCAATCAGTCGATACATCATTTCTTCCTCCCATCCGCACCGATTCCTTTATCATTGATCGGTTTGCTTCCTGCTGTCATCACAACATACAGTATAACTCTAGCATAGAACAAACCGCCAGTCAATTTCTCTCAAACATAGCCGCTCATATCCTAATTTATCACTGCTTCGCCATCAAAAAAGGCAGATTATCCTGCCTGTTACAGATCATCTACCAGCGCCGTGCTTTTCGCATAGGCGGTGGACTTTGCTTCAAAGAAATCGGTTTTGATCAGATTCGCATTGGAATACATGGATACCCATTCCATTGATTTCGGTTCTTTTTCATATCCTTCATAAAGAACGCCAAAGCCAAGTGAGGTACTGCGCAGATTTCCTAAATAGTAAATATATGCCGATACCATTTCCATCGTCAATCCTTCGATCTCATCGCCGATCACATAAGCAGCCCAGCGGATTTCTTCCTCTACGCCCTGCTTCAGCATCTTTCGATATTCTTCGATGCGCTCTTTCGTAAACAACTGCGGTTCCTCTTTCTGCAATTCTAAGATCATGGAGCGAAACAGCCATAAATGCGTGTTTTCATCACGGTTGATATAGCGGATCTCCTGCACCGAACCGGGCATTTTCCCCATTCTTCCCAGATTGTAGAAAAACATAAAGCCGGAATAAAAGTAAATGCCTTCTAAAATATAATTGGCCATCATCGTCTTCATTAAGTGATAGCTGTCACGATGAAGCTGAAAATCATTGTAGAGATCACCGATAAACTTATTTCTTGCGAGCAGATGTGCATCATCTTTCCACTGGTATAAAATATCGTTTCTTTCCTGTGGTGAACAGATCGAATCCAGCATATAGCTGTAGCTTTGTGAATGCACCGCTTCCTGGAATGCCTGGATCGTCAAACAGAGATTGACTTCATTGGCGGTAATGTATTCGCCCACATTAGGCAGATTGGCTGTCTGTATGGAATCCAGAAAGATCAAAAAGGATAAGGTCTTGTCATATGCCGTTTTTTCTGCCTTGCTTAACTTTCGATAATCTTTCACATCCTGATTCAAATTGATTTCCTCGGGGATCCAAAAATTATTCATCGCCTGTCGGTACCAGTCTGATACCCAGCTGTATTTCATATTGTTAAAATCATTCAGATTGGTCGTATTGCCGTTGATCATACGGCGTTTTCCTACCTCGCAATCACCGCTTTCATTAAACAGCGGTTTCCGTTTCAAATCGTTCATAGCTGCTCCTTTCCTAAGATGCGCATGATTCGCATTCTTCTACTTCTAATGCCTTGCTGCGAACATAATACAGTGTTTTTACCCCACATTCCCATGCGTAGATCAGTAACTGCAATACCTGGCGAAGCGTAAATTCATTGGTAATATACAGATTGACCGATTGGGCCTGATCGATGTGGCGCTGACGGATGCCGGCAGAACGAACGATCCAGTTCTGGTCGATCGTATGTGCGTTTTTATACAGCCAGAAGGTCTTTGCATTCAGATCCGGCGCTACTCTGGCGATCATGCTGCCTTTTTTCTCTTCCAAGAAATATTTATTCATGATCGGATCGACACCGGCCGTCGTACCGGCAATGATCGAAGTAGAGCTGGTCGGTGCGATCGCCATGATCCACGCGTTGCGCAATCCATCGGCTGCGACTTGTTTGGCAAGTTGGTTCCATGCTTCGCTGTGATAACCGCGTTTGGTAAAATAAGCTCCGCTCTGCCAGTCGCTTCCTTCAAACTGTGCATAACGTCCTTTTTCCTTTGCCAATGCATGACTTGCGGAAATCGCATGATAGTTGATCTTTTCAAACAGCTCGTCAACAAAGTGCAAATGCTCCTCAGACTCAAAACGGATTCCCTGCTTGCAGAGCATATGGTGATACCCGCTGACCCCAAGGCCTATCGGACGATACATCTGGTTGGTGATCTTTGCATAGGGAATCGGATAATAGTTAAGATCAATGACATTATCCAAAGCGCGCACCACGACTTTGATGATATGGGCGAGCGCTTCTTCATCTTCGACGGCGATATTGCCCAATGACAGACTGGCGAGGTTACATACCACAAAATCACCCGGCTTGCTTTGATTGACTACGATTTTCTCATTGCCGACTTCCACGATTCGGCTTTCCATCAATTCGATCGCTTTCATGTTCTGTGCGATTTCCGTACATAGATTGCTGCAATAGATCATGCCTTTATGCGGATTAGGATTCATGCGGTTGACATGATCGCGGTTAAAGGTAAACGGCGTTCCGGTTTCCACTGCCGATTTCAATATCAGTCGCACGACATCTTTTAATACCATGGCGCGTTTAGGGATCCTGGCGTCCTGCACACATTCAAAATAGCGTTTCTCCCACTCTGTTCCATAATAATCTTCTAAGTGATAACCTTTGATCTTGTGGATCTCATGCGGACACATCAAATACCATGTCGCATTCAGATCTTCCTTTGCCATTTTCCAGAACAAGTCCGGATAGCAGATGGCAGGAAATACATCATGTGCTTTCATGCGGTCATCGCCATTGTTGGTTCTAAGACTTAAAAACTCCGGCAGGTCTTTATGCCATGCGTCTAAGTACACGGCTACCGCGCCTTGTCGTACACCTAGCTGATCGACTGCGGTTGCCGTATCATTGACGAGCTTGATCCAGCGGATGACTCCGCCGGCAGCTCCTTCAAAGCCGCGAATATCACTGCCGTTGGCGCGCACTTTGCCAAAATATAATCCCATCCCGCCGCCATACTTTGACACTTGTGCGAAATTATCGATGCTTTTATAAATATTGCTGAGCGTATCTGCCACGGTGTCAATAAAACAGCTGGATAGCTGGTGGTATGGTTTGCGGGCATTGGCCATCGTCGGCGTCGCCATCGTTACCTGTAATTTGCTTAGAATATCATAGATTTCCTTTGCCCAGTGCTCCCGATCGTTTTCTTTCATTGCCAAATGCATGGCAATTCCCATAAACATCTCCTGCGGTGTTTCTAAAACCTCATGGGAGTGAGAACAGATCAGATATCGCTTCTTGATCAGTTCCAATCCGCTGAAGGTAAGCAAAGCATCTCTTTCATCTTGCATATATGCTTCTAATGCGTCGATTTCTTCCTTCTGATAATGCGCTAGGATGTAACTGCCGTAATAGCCCTCTGCTTCCAGATAGCGGATCTTCTCATAAAAAGAGGAAATTGCCAGTTTCTGCATCCGTGCGTCGATCTGCGCATGCAGTTCATACGCATAAAACAAAGAGGCGATGTACTCCCATTTCGGCGCTTCCTTGCTGATGAGCTCCACACAGGCTTTGATCAACATCTGTAAGCGTGCATCGGCATTCATATCCGCTTTTATGAATGATTGAAACTTTGCATGCAAATGACGAAGATCGTAAACATCTTCCTGGTAATCCTTTTGGATCTTTACCATGATCTTGCGCAAGGCCTCATTATGCGTTAACGCTAACAGTTCATTTATGATTTGGCGATGTTCCGCCTGTTTCTGCCGATATAAAATATAACGCTTTGCCTCTTGGTAAAAGCGGTGGTGCATCAACTGTTCTTCCACCAGATCCTGTATCTTTTCTACACGCAATAAAGAGGCATCTGCTTCTGCCTGTTTTGTAATTTCCCGTACGATCTCTTGCAGTATTGCAAGACTGATTTCCGTATCGCCGCTTTGAAACGCTTTTTGGATCGCTGTGGCGATCTTTTGACCGTTAAACTCCTGAAAGGATCCATCTCTTTTCTGTATTTTCATGATAGCCAACCACCTTTTTTATCAGTATAGATGAAATGAGCGGTTCTTCGCAACTGAGATGACTGAAAGAAAACAGGCATGCTATTTACAATCCTTTTCAGTGTGATTTCCGCAACATCTTTTCAATTGTGCTTACGGAACTGTGTTTTCCTTTATAATCGTCTAAGCGGCAATAGTCTATTTTTTGTATATTTGAACGAAAAAAGCGACATTTTTTGTACCATTATTTTGTTGTAAGCCTCCCTTTTTCTTTAGTAAAATGAAAATGCAAGGAGGACAATGCAACTATGATCATGAAAAAAATGAAGACGACGGCGCGCATGTATGAAGTCGGCGCACTGGCAATCGTGCGTGCGGAAACACTGGAGCGTGCCTGTGAAATTGCCGATGGCTGTATCAAGGGCGGCGTGCCGGTCATGGAAATGAGCTATACCTTAAATAATGCCGGTACGATCATTGAAGGATTAAAGCAGAAATACGGTGATGCGCTTTGTGTAGGTGCAGGGACGGTATTGGATCGGGAAACGGCGCGGCATGCGATCTTGCACGGCGCACAGTTCATCATCGCTCCTAATTTTGACAAAGGTGTCGCGGAAATGTGCAATCGCTATCAGATTCCTTATGCACCGGGCTGTACGACATTGAGCGAAGCGATCGAAGGGCTGAGCAGCGGAGCGGCTTTCATCAAAGCCTTCCCCATCTCCGATTTCTATGGTCCAAAGCTGGTAAAGGTATTCAAAACACCGATTCCTGATATGCCGATCCTCGCATCCGGTGGCATCCATTTGGATAATCTGCAAAACTGGCTGGAAAATGGAGTCGATGTCTGTGGGTTCGGTGGCTTGCTCACAAAGGGAAGCAGTGATGAGATTGCGGAAAATGCCGCTAAGATCAAAGCCATCATTGCCGCTTATCGTAATCAGTAAACAGTATTTCTTTTCTCAAAACCTCTCTTCTAAAAGAACACACTGTTACAGCTTGTAATAAGCAAACCCATATAAAAAACTCGCCTATGGCAAGATTCTGCAAAGCAATCGCAGACCCTATTCGCCTGATGCGAGTTTTTTCTATTCTGTTTCTATATTCCTATTTCCCCATTCGCGTCCTCCCTTATTTGAAAGTACGCACATGGAAATTTTATTATTTGCGCTCTCGCTTTACAGCGATTCGCAAAGCCATCAGCCAAGCGCAACATCCAATATCATCATCAGCACAAAGCCGAACGCTACACCGACCGTTGCAATGTTGGTGTGCTCTCCATGCTGTGCCTCCGGAATCAATTCCTCTACTACGACATAAATCATCGCCCCGGCCGCAAATGAAAGCAAATACGGCAAGATCGGTACGACAAAGTTGGTGAGCAGGATCGTGAAAGCAGCTGCCAGCGGTTCTACGATGCCCGTCATCATGCCATAGAAAAAGGATTTGCTTTTGGAATGCGACGCACTTTTTAAGGGCATGGAAATGATAGCGCCCTCGGGAAAATTTTGAATGGCGATCCCGATCGTCAAAGCAAACGCTCCCGCTAGTGACAAATTGACATTACCGGCTAAAAAACCGGCAAACACGACGCCCACCGCCATTCCTTCCGGAATGTTATGCAAAGTAACCGCCAATACCAGCATCGTATTCTTTTTCAGATGGGATTTCACCCCTTCCGGCTGATCACTATCTAAATGCAAATGCGGGATCACACTGTCTAATAAGAGCAGAAATCCCATACCGGCAAGAAAACCGACTGCCGCAGGTACAAACGACCATTTTTCTAAATGTGCAGAGGCATCCAAAGAAGGAATCAGCAGCGACCAAACACTGGCGGCGACCATGACCCCCGATGCAAAGCCAAGCAAGATCTTCTGCACCCATTCTTTCATCTCATTGCGCATAAAAAAGACCATGGCACTGCCTAGTGTCGTGCCGACAAAAGGAATCAACAAACCGATGATCACACTTGTAAATTCAGACATGTCATCACTCCTTTCCATATCAGTATTCGTTGTTATGGCTATTATATACAGAAACAAAGAAAAAGAAAAGAGCCTTGCTTCTTATGTTATAATAGTAAAAACGTATGAATATAGGAGAAACATATGAAAAGCAGGAAAGAAACAACAGCTTTATTGCATGCACGCAGTCATTTGAAATATATTTTGATCTTAGAGGGATCGATCGTCGGTCTACTGGCAGGGATCGTCAGCATCATTTATCGAATCTTATTAGGAAAAAGTGAATCATTTGTATATCAGATCGCAAAGTTGGTAAAAGAGGATGGAATCTATCTGATCGCGCTGTTCTTATTTTTATTTGTTTTAGGCTTTATTATTTCACAAGCATTAAAAAAAGAACCCTTTATCAGCGGCAGCGGGATCCCACAAGTAGAAGCAGAAGTGCAAAATCAAATCGATCAGTGCTGGTATCGCGTGCTGATCGCCAAGATCATCGGCGGTACATGTGCTGTGCTGGGCGGCTTGTCATTAGGACGAGAAGGGCCGAGCATTCAGTTAGGTGCAATGTGTGGAAAAGGCTTTTCTAAGATCTTTCGGCGCATCAAGGTCGAGCAGCGTTATTTGATCACATGCGGTGCGGCAGCCGGTTTATCTGCGGCCTTTAACGCTCCCTTAGCAGGAATCTTGTTTGCACTGGAGGAAATCCACAAAAATTTTTCGATGTCCGCCATCGTTTCGGTCATGTGTGCTTCGATCATGGGTGATTTTCTATCACAGTACGTATTTGGATTAGAACCGGCATTGGCTTTTCAAGTAGAAGCGGTACTGCCGCTTTCCTGTTATGGGTTGATCATCGTGCTCGGTATATTATGCGGCGTTTTAGGAGCTGGCTATAATGCGTCCATTTTACAAGGGCAGCGTCTCTATGAGAAAATCCCCTTTCTGAAATCACATCAACGTGTTTATATCCCGCTGCTCTTATCCGGGTTCCTGTTTTTCGTATTTCCGGAGGTGCTTTGCGGCGGACATCATATGACCTCACTGTTGGATGAGTCAATGCTGTTATCTTCTCTGTTTTTCCTGCTCATCGTTAAATTTTTGTTTTCTTTGTGCAGCTTCGCTTCCGGTGCGCCGGGCGGCATCTTTTTTCCTTTGCTGGTGCTGGGCTGTTATATCGGCGCTATTTTCGGTAAGATCTCTTTATCGGTATGGATGATCGATCCGATTTATTTCACTAATTTCGTCATCATCGCAATGGCCGGCTTTTTTGCGGGTATCGTAAGAGCACCGATTACCGGCATCGTACTGATCGCGGAAATGACCGGCTCTCTGCATCATTTACTATCATTGGCGCTTGTTTCTATCGTTGCCTACGTAACGGCTCATTTTATGAAAAGCAAGCCGATCTATGAAAGTCTGCTCGATCGGCTGTTACGCCGTCAGGGAGTGGATTTAGAGCATGGAAGCGAACAGAAGCGTCTGGTAGAAGTAGTCGTAGAAATCGGTTCCGTCATTGAAAACCGGCAGGTCAAAGACATTGCATGGCCTTCTAAATGCTTATTGGTAGGTATCCATAGGGGCGTAGAGGAAGTATTGCCGAAAGGCACAACCACGATCAACAGCGGCGATACGATCATTGCCTTATTAGAAATTCCCGGTGCCACTATGGCAGAAGCAGAACTGGAAGAACTATGCAAGTCCGGCTGATTGTTTCAGATCGGAAAGCACTCTGTCATTTATCGTATTACGCTTAAAAACAGGAAGGAATGAAACAAATGCGAGAAGTCATTTTATATGTTTGTCAAAGTTTAGATGGTTATATCAGCGATGAAGCGGAAAAGATGGACTGGATGTATGGAGATGATCCGACCTTGCCGGATCTGAATTATGACACTTTCATTGAAAACGTAGATACAGTCTTGATGGGGAAACGTACTTATGACATCATTTGTCAATTATCCGATGAATGGCCTTATGCCAAGCAGCACGCCTATGTGTTTACCCACCAAACAAATCTGAAGCAGGAAGGTATTACCTTTCTTGCGCAGCCAATCAAAGATGTGATCGATACACTTAAAAAGCAAGAGGGAAAACAAATTTGGATCTGCGGCGGCGCATCGCTGATCCAGCAGTGTGTCGAAAAAGATCTCATTGACACATATGAACTCTTTATGATCCCGGTTATACTTGGAAAAGGCATTCCGCTGTTTTCTTCCTGCCCTTTGAAACGTTTGAAACTTCGCACATGTCAGGCAAAAAACGGCATCGTCCGCTTATCTTATCGCCGCCATTCATACGATGCTGCGTAAAGCAGAAAGAAGCTTTCCCGCCAGTGGTCCATTTGAATTTTCCTTTTCGATTATGTTATGATTAAATTATAAAGGAGTGGTAGGTATGCAAGCCTATGATAAGACTAAGTATCGTTTCGCCCATGCCATCATTGAAGTGATGAAACATGAACCACTTGAAAAAATCACCGTAAAGGATATTGTGAAAAAGGCCGGTCTTACCCGGCAGACCTTTTACCGCTACTTCAAAGACAAATATGATCTGGTAAACTGGTATTTTGATGTACTGGCACAGAAATCTTTCAAACAGATGGGTGTGCAGTGCACCTTACAGGAGGGACTGGAAAAACAGTTTACTTTTATCAAGGAAGAAAAACTGTTTTTTACCCAAGCTTTCCTCTATGGTAAACAAAACTCTCTGTTTAATTATGCTTATGACTGTATTCTGCATTTTTATGAAGGAATCATCGTTAAAAAAAGCGGACAGCCACTGGACGGTAATCTACGATTTTTGCTTCGTATGTACTGTCATGCCAGCATCTATATGACGGCGGAATGGGTACGCAGCGGGATGAGGATGTCCTGCAAGGAGCTCAGTTCCCTGCTGATCGAGGCTTTGCCAACGGCGTTGGCAGCGATATTGCTGGAAGGATGATCATTTAGAAAAGGCGCATGCGCGTCTTTTTTTATAAAGCATCGCATTTTATTTGACTTATATAAGGAGAACATCTGTTTATCACTGTACCAAGCGACTTTTACAACGATACAAAAGAGCACGCATGCTCTTTTGATCAAGCAGAAATCCTTTTCAGATAGTGCATTTTGGGTGTTTCTCATTATTTTATAAAATAAACAAAAATATATTGACAATAAAAAAAGAACATGGTAATATAACAAAGCATTCGATGACAAGGGCCTGTAGCTCAGGTGGTTAGAGCGCACCCCTGATAAGGGTGAGGTCGTTGGTTCAAGTCCATTCAGGCCCACCATCATCGAATTTGACATACATGGGGTTATAGCTCAGCTGGGAGAGCACCTGTTTTGCACGCAGGGGGTCAGGGGTTCGAATCCCCTTAGCTCCACCAAATTTTTAACAAAACGCATAGGTTTGATTCCTATGCGCTTTTTTATTAGTTTTAGTGTTGTAAAACCTGCAATGATTTAGGGCATGTTTGTATGAGAAAATGATAAAAGAGGCATGCAAGTAAATATCTTTGAAAAATGGCCTAAACTCTATGAACGGTATTCAAATGATCTGTTATAAAATATGATTCAACATGATCGGATATACTGGGTTAGAAAAGGTGTTGGAGGAATGGCGTTTAATGCTTCTGATTGATCAATCTCACTTAAATTATGTGGAGAAGGGAGTAAATTCGAAAACTCACCTTGAAAGGGATACTATAGTAAATTTTGTGGATTGATCATGATCTGACAGCATAGCATAACGCGGGAATAGTTTTGACAATGCTCTTGTTTTTGTCAATTGTTTATGAAAAAAGAAATATAGTTACATGTTACTCTTAGAGAGATGATGAATTTTTTATGCTTTTTCCAATGATGAAATGTTTTAGAAAAATAAACAAAAAACGCTAATAACAGAATGATAGTAACGATTCCCATTTTTATGAATAGTTCTTTATCATTATGAAATGAAGATAATGTGATAATGAAGGATAATACAAAAATAGAAACGTACACAACAAAAATAAATAATAAAATAGCAATCGATAAAATTTGTTTTTTCTTAGAAATCCTAGGATTGAAAGATCTTGTTATCAATAAGTCTAAAAAGATTTCACCTAAATTGCTTAATAATGATTCTATCATTTTGAATCTCCTTTCTTACAATATGTTGCATTATATCACATCTACTATTATTTGTGTGTTTTATTATGAGCATCTGACCATTTAGCTATCGTTGGTACAACCTAAAAACTGATAAACCTCAAAGTAAACCTAGAGGTTCATACAAGAATAATAATCTGTTTCTTTGTTATCAACATATTAAAAAACACTTATCTTCCTCAATGATCTATCTCTTTTTCAGATATAGCAACGTACAAGTGTATATTAGGATTTCACAAATAAAAAAAGAAGCACCTAAACTTCTCACAAAGTCTAAATACTTCTCTAATCTTCTCAATACAACGATTAACGTTTTGGTGTTTTTCAAAATCCTTTATTTAAATGGATTTTCCTAAAAAATTCCGTCGACCAGCGTTCACCCCACAGCTTTTTTACACACTTAGGACATCTCAGCACGTTTAAAGGAAATACACATCACACATAATCTTTCAAGTCATTCTCTATAATTTTGAGTAATAAGAAGTATCTTTTATTCACAAATTCAGTCCAACATGTTAATATTATATAAGTGCATTTTAGCATCTAAAACCAAGAAATAAAAATGAAATTTTTGAATATCATTTATTTATAGAAAAGACAAAAATATGTGGTTATCAACAATCTTTACACACATATTTTTTAATAAGATATGATATCTTAGCCTTATTTTTCCTATACTACATAAGCAATATAAAAGCACTAAATTGAAGAAGGATATTTATCAAAAAATTCAATTAAATCATACTCTTCTCCTTTTTGATAATCACAAACCATACCAATAGGGTTACGAAAATATTCTGGATTAGGTATTTCGCCAAAATCAAATTTAATTGTCCATTCATTATAAAAGCAAATCATTGCACACAAATGCCCCTTAATAGAATAAAAAAGACAATAATGAAATTTATACTTTATTCCTGATAAAGGATTATCGGAAGTTAAGCCTGTTTTAGCAATATATTTCTCTTCTCCCAAAATGTATTTTCTAATTTGATTGAAGCAATCATTTTTTACATATTCATCGCCCATAATATAAGCTAAACAATTGAATCCAATTTTTGCATAGACACGATCATATTCGTTATTGAACTCTATTTTTATTTCAATTTCCGGTTGATCAGTGTTTTGTTCACCATCTTCAATTTGATAATTATTATTTTGTAAAAAGTCAATTATTCCTTTAATCTCATTTTTATCAACATCTGTATCTATTGAATGTCCAACAAAAAACTTTTTATCTTTATACCCAATCAATATCTCATCATTTTCAATATACTTGCTTCCTTTATCAACATATTTACCATCAAACGTTTTCAAACTAGATATAAAATCTGAAAACAATGAATTCTTATCAGGTAACTCCATGTGATTTTGACAATACTCAATATTAGATAAATCTCTTTTTACACGAACAAATGGAATAATTATTGGAGCACTATCAATTATCTGATACATATAAGCTCCATCACTTGCGATTCCTATATGAACAACTGGAGAACTTCTCTTCTTTTTACCTCTTTTTCCCGGTCCCTCCATCATTCTTTCAACACCAACGATAGAATTTACAGATACTCGTTTTTCAAGTGGAGAAAACAATTTATTGGCTTCATCTGAAACATAGCCTAATGGTAATTTTGTCTTACCACCCAAAAACGCAGGAAAAATATGTTCTTGGCTTTTAGGCACAACTAAATCATCTCTATCCTTATAGTATATCACATTTGTATCTACTCCTAACATCAAAATTTTTAATAATTGTTTTAAAATATAAGTATTAACTATTCTAAAATAGTTTCTACATAAACCCTTTTTCTACTTTACTTTTAATAGTTCAAACATACTTTATTTCTAAAATCATAAATTGATTTTCTAAGTTTTAAAAAACAGATATGTACCATTCATCCTTCAATAAAAACATACTTTTCATCTTCATCAATATAAAAGATTTTATTACAATTTATACTTTCCTTCCCTATACATGCTCACTACACTGTCATAATAAGTTTTATAATACCCTCCTTCAATATAATCATGTAAACCACATGTACAATGTGTACAATTATTTTATTTAGATTTATCATTTAGTTTTTCACATAAAGAACAAATTTGAATTACAGTTAGTTCTTTCGTTCTAACTCTTTATCCTTAATCTTCTCATGGTTGCGTTCATTCCACCATCTTTTTATTTTAGGTGTAACTTTATATACTCCATATCCAATGAAAAACACACTACTGATAATAAGACCTACTTTCGCTACTTTTTTACAGTTTATCATAATTTCTTCGGATTCTATTGAAATTTTTTCTGTTGGTTTTTTTCCACTTTTTTACTAGCCTGTTTCTCTAAAAAATCTTCTTCGTCTTTCACTCTTGCCAATGACTGTTCAGCATATCTTTCTGCTCGTGCTGCGGAAATTTCATTTCGAACTTCTTTGACTAATTCTGGAGAAACATCCAAAACGTCTTTAATCGAATCATCAAATGTTCTAGTTGTCCAATAACGATTATAATACGAATATCCACCATTACCGCTATGATAATGTTTTTCTAATGCATATGGCTTTGCTTTATCAGTTATACTATAATCTCCTGGACCCCCTTTTAAAAATCCCTGTTTAAGTAGAACTCGATTCATTTCTTCTCCTGACAACCCATAATCCAAACCTAAAATTCTCGCGGATTTTTGCATAATTTATTCTTCTCCTTTCCACTTTTTTTAATCATTATTTCTCTTGTTGCTAAATACCAGAACTGCTTGAACTATATAATCTGTAGCTCCATCACCACATTGGGAATTAATAATTTGTTGAATTTCAGAAATGTTAACTATTTCCTGTATCCATTCTGAAAAAAAATCTATAATTTCATTTTCAGATATTTTTTGATTGAAGTCATCATATTCTTTCATAAATATCTCTACCATATTCATGTAAACCGCTTTTACTGTATCCTGTACCTCATCAGTATTTTCTGGCACTCCTAAAAAACATCCAATAGCTATGAGATTATACCAAAATGTCATAAAACTCTCCATTTTTTCCTTTTCTTTCTCACTATATTCAGAAGATTGAACAATAGAATCTTCAAAATATGAAGTGAAGCTCTTATCTTTGAATATCCGATTTACATTAAGATTTCTCATTGCTTGAAGGGTACTCTCTGGAAGTTTTTTTGTGATTTTTAATGTTTTAATTGTATTAATCATTCCTGTAATTCTTTTGCGTTTTCTTCTAGTGTTTCTATCAAATGATCAAATTCCTCATATATATCTAGAGTAGGAGAATCCAATAAAGACTTTATTCTCTTTCTTTCGTAACCACATTCTATAAAAACTCTTATCAACGTCAATTTTTGGAGTGCATCGTCATCATATAACCAATATCCTGATTCCGTTTTACTTGTAGGTTTCAGCAAACCAATCCTATTATATTCTTGTAAAGTCCTTCTTGTCACACCCATCATTTTACAGACCTCACTGAGTTTTTTCATTGAAGTCACCTCTCTTTAATCAAAGTATACACCTGCACGTAATGTGCAGGTCAAGATATTTTTCAGACTTATTATTAAAAATATCTCAAACGTATTTGTAAAACTATATAAAATCCCTTCGAACAAACCTTACTTTACCTATAATTCTTACTGGCAGTTCTTCAACTTGACTGAATGTAAACTTTCTATTGTCATATTTTGGATTTGATGCCTCCAATAAAATGCCATCTGATAAAAATTTGACAATCTTAATGGTTACTTCATCCCCAATCATCACTACAGCAATCTTTCCTGATTCCACATTATTGCATTGTTGAACATATACTAAATCACCCTCATAGATATGTGACTCAATCATAGAATCTCCTGTTACTCTTAAAAAGTAATCACCATTTTGAGCATCACCATGCCCTACTTCTACATAGCCCTCAACATCCTGATCAGCCCATAAATCATAACCTGCTTTGACTCTGCCAAGAATAGGTTTGACTCTATTCATATCTTCTATGACTTGTTCCACATCACAATGTAACACTTCTGACAATCTTTTTATTTTTGTCTTTTTAATATGGGTGCTCTCTCCACTCAGCCATCTATAATATGTTGATAATGAAATACCTATTTCTTCAGCAACCTCAGCATGAGATTTATCGTTTTGTATTTCATATTGAATCAATAATTCTTTTAAAGTCATATAAATCCACCTCAAATATAGTTTACCAAAAATATTACTTTTTGGGAATAGTTTATATAAAATTCCCAAATCTATATTGTTTTAGGAATATAAAAGACTATAATATGAAATCACAAGGAGGGATTTTAATGAATAATAAAATTTATTTATGTATCGATTTAAAAAGTTTCTATGCAAGCGTAGAATGTGTTGAAAGAGGATTAGACCCTTTCAAAATCAATTTAGTTGTTGCTGATCCTACACGAGGAGGTGGTGCAATCACTCTAGCAGCAACTCCAGCTATTAAACAATTGGGTGTACCAAGTCGTGGCAGAATATATGAAATACCGAAAGATATAGAATACATTACAGCTACACCAAGAATGACTTTGTATATGCAGTATTCTGCTAAGATTTATAGTATATTTTTAAAATTTGTTTCCTGTGAAGATATTCATGTGTATTCCATTGATGAATCCTTTTTAGATATTACATCATATTTATCATTATATAAAATGAATGCAAAACAGCTTGCGAAAACCATTATTGATGAAATCTATAATGTTACTGGAATTACTGCAACTGTTGGCATTGGAACAAATTTATTTCTTGCAAAAGTCGCATTAGATATTACAGCAAAACACGCTAAGGATTTTATGGGGTATTTAGATGAAGATTTATTTAAGCAACTCATATGGCATCATACACCAATCACTGATGTATGGATGATTGGTCCCGGTACAGCAAATCGTCTAGCAGCATTAGGTATCAAAGATTTATATGGAGTCGCTCATTATGATGAGAAGATACTATATAAGATATTCGGAGTTAACGCAGAGTACTTGATCGATCATGCATGGGGAAAGGAACAAACGGAAATAAGCGATATAAAAGCATATAGGCCTTCGTCCAATTCTATTTCCAACTCTCAAATATTGTTTGAAGATTATAATTACAAAGATGCTTACCTAATCATGAAAGAAATGGTGGAAACCAATGTATTACAGCTAACAGAAAAGCATCTAGTTTCAAATCATATTTCATTATTCATAGGATATTCAAAAAATATTATAAAACCGACAAGGGGAAGCAGAAAAATAACAAACACAACAAATTCTTATCGTATCTTACTAGAGGAATTTAAATTATTATATAAAAAGGTTGTGAATCCAAATTATCCCATCCGACAAATAGCAATTTCATTTGGTAATGTTATAGATGAAATATATGAACAATATGATTTATTTGCAGATTATGATGATGTTGAAAAGGAAAAAAGAGTACAAAAAGCACTTGTAGATATTCGTTCTAAGTATGGAAAAAATGCTGTATTAAAAGGAATGAACTTCTATGACAAAGCAACACAAAGAAAACGTAACGGTTTAGTAGGTGGACATAATGCCTAGAACAAGAGCACAAAGGGCACAAATCTTTCAAAGTTTCGATGCACTGAAAGGATTTAGGGAAATCTTAAAAGAACAGGAAAGAATAGTTGTCCCAAAGAAAATTCTTTCTGAAGATGACTTAGCTGAACTAGATTATAAAGTCCATCAAATAAAGGTCGGAATGATCGTTAAGATAGTTTACTATGATAAGGGACAATATGTTCAATTAGAAGGAAAAGTAGCTAAGTTTAATCTAGACACAAAAATAATCCAGATTGTAAAAACAAAGCTAGATTTAAGAAATGTTACTGAGATTTATTTTGAATGAAATGACTACTTAATCATAAAAATCTACTCATTTAAAAAAGAAAGGAAATGATGATATTGCAATAAAAATCTCAATATATCATTTCCTTTTAAATTAGAGTGAAAAGTCAATAATTTTCTTATTCTTCGTCTTTTTCCTTTTCTTTTCTTGACAAGATATAACTAGCTGCCTGTACTATAATAGCAATGACAAATAAGATTGTCCAAGTATCAAACATAATCATTTTTGCAGTTAAATCTTGTGTAAGAATGAATACAATAGTTGATGCAACTGCTGCGGCACCTGATATAGCCTTTATAATGGTTTCACGCTTTTTGATGAATGTCAGAATCATAAATACGATTGACAATAATGTTAGAATCAAATCAACAATAGACCATGATGAATCGTCAGTTTTACCAGCCAATGGTGTTTGGTTATCTTCTATATTCTGTGTTTCATCAGTTCCTGCCTGTGGGACTTCATTGTCTTCAATTATTTCTTCATCATCAACATTTTGATCTGTGTCTGTTCGATCTTGAGTAGCATCTCCAGTAACATCTGTTCCTGTTTGGTTCGTTACAGTACCAGCATTGGCAGCAGGTGTACGAGGGTTCTCAGTCACATTAACATCAGTCTGATTATCAGTATTCGGTAAAGTGGAATCATCATTTGGATTATCATTTAAATTGCCTGTATCTGTAGGATCATTTGAATCTGTAGGTCCTCCCGGATTTACTGGGTCTGATGAATCTCCAGAACCTTGCTGTAATTGATAATGAATTCTGATTATATTATTTTCATCATTTATGCTTACTGTAATATTATTATTCTCAATACGATCATAAACATAAATCTGTCCATTATATGTTATTGTATCTGCAATTTCAGCAACTCCATAAGAACTTCCTACTGATTGTTCTACTTGAGTACTTGAGCTAAGCACATTGCCTGCATAGATTTCCACAGTTACCACTGCCATCTCTTCATAATCAGGTGTTCCATCTTCATCATCATCAACTGCCCATACTGCATGAACTGTTGCATCAGTTGGTGAAGTCATTGAGAATACATAATTTGTAATGAAATCTACATCATCTGGAACTGAAGTAAAATCATCATTATAATCATTTAAACTCCATCCCAAGAAAATTGCCTTTTCTTTCGTCGGCTTTTTATCTTGTAATGAAACTGTTGTTCCTTTAATATGTTGAGTTGACATAATTGGCGTTCCGCCATTTGTATCATACGCAAGAGTGTACTTGTCTTCTTCATAGTCAGCAACTCCATCATTATTTTTATCCACTGCCCATACAGCATGAACAATATTGTCCTTGCTTGCATCTATGACAATGCTATCTACAAATTCAACATCTGTAGGATCCTCTTCAAAATCAACTGAGTAATCCTGTAGACTCCATCCTAAGAAAATTGCATTTTCCTTTGTCGGATTCTTGTCATCCAATTCAACTTCTTCCCCGCCTTTATGTTCAGTAGGAGCTATCGCAGTTCCTCCGTTTGTATCATACTGTAGATTAAACGTCTGTTCATAATCCGGTGTTCCATTCTCATCATTATCGATTGCCCATACAGCATAAACAGTTGCATTTGCTTCTCCAAATGTATATTTATCAATTATATCATCTGGTTCAGCCGAAAGGATTCCTTCATGCAATGTCGTAGACCATCCAATACATGCAGCTTTATCTCTTGTTGGATAATTTTTTGACAATTCCACTGTTTCTTTATTAACATATTTCTTATTGTCCGTTGGAGCATTTTCTCCACCGTTTGCATTATATGTTAATGTATATTTTGTTTCTTCATAATCAGGAGTTCCATCGCCATCTGTATCTTTCAACCATACTGCATATACTGAAATATCAGAATTACGGAAAGTAACTTCCGTTACTGGTTTAAAATCTGGTTCCTCTTCATATAAGGTTTCATCTTTGGTTAATGACCATCCATAGAATACTGCATTTTCCTTTGTTGGCTCTACACTAGATAAATTGTATTTTTTACCTGATAGATATAGCTTGTTATCAGTTGGAGCACCTATACCACCATTAGCATCATATATCAAATGGTATTTATCCTCTTCATAATCAGGTGTACCATTCCCATTATTGTCAGCAGCCCATACAGCATAATATGTATATTCTCCATTAGTAGTCTGTGATAATTCTGATCCTGAGAATATGATATCTTTTGGCTTTTCAGTGACCGGAGCATCTATCTTGTTTGTCGTCCAACCTGCAAATGCATAATCATCTGGATGTGTCATATTTCCTTTTGCAGGCATTTTGTATGATTCTCCAGTTAGACATGTTAAATCCTCAGGTGGATTTTTTCCACCGTTGGCATCAAATTTTATAATGACTTTCTGATTTTCATCAGGTATATCATCATTATTCTTATCTGTTAAATACCTTGCATAGACTGTTATATCTTTTAAATCACTCTTGTTGATAGAAATATCTGTAATCTTATTTTCATATTTATCATCTGAATACCATCCATCAAATACTACATAATCGTCAGACGCATCAGTAGGATTAGCTAATGTGATATCTGATGAAAAGATATTATATTTTTTTGGATTTGAGCTTGTTGATGTTCCTGGTAATCCAATATATTCAATATTGTAGTCAATTGCTTTGACTTTCACTTCAAACGTTTGTCCGTTTTCAATTACAGTATTCAAATTCTTATATTGTTCTTCAAAACCATATGGAACAGTATATCCTTTTTCTGATTTCATTGTTTCTACAATATTGCTTAATATGATTCTTGGATTAGAACCAACTGACTTTCTTGCAGTGTAGTTTGAAGTTGCTATAGTTTTATATCCATCAGCTGTTTGTTCATTAATAACAACGAAATAGTTCCAATATGTATCCTGATCAACTTCATCATCTTTTACCCAGATTGCTTTTAATTTGAATTGATTGTTTACAGCCGAAGTGTAGAAATCATTATCAGATGTAATATCTATATACTGTCTAGGACTGTATATGCTATTTCCTATTTTCCATCCAACGAAACTGTAACCTTTTTTTGTAGGAATGAGATTAGGAATTTTTACAATACTGTTTTCAAAATAATCATAAGTATTTGTATCTCCTCCGTAACTCCAAGATCCACCATCTAAATCATAAACAACTGAATATTCTGATTTTTGTACATCATAACTGAATTTCACATCTTTTCCTGCAGGCACTTGTATAAAATGGGTATAGTTCTTTCCTGCATCTTCAATTGTCTGCATCAACCATTTCTTTACATTTTCATCATACTTTCCAAAATCAATATTCTGTATTTCTGATATTGGCAGTAGCGTAGTGGAATCCGTATCGGAATCATTCAAATATGCCTTTACAGTAGTTTCGTCATATCCCTCTTTTAGATCCACAAATATAAACTGAGGATAATTCATAGTATCATCTACATTTTCTGAAACATTTTCTATAACATTGTCCTTTTTAGTTATATCTGTGTATTTCCATTCATGATCTTCCGCATACCAGTTATCAATATCATTAAAGTAATCAATATTTCTATTAATGACTTCATGTCGTTTTGAGTTCTTGAAGTTTATTTTTTCAACATTAATATCTGACTTCACATTTGTAATTGTTAAACGGAATTTATAGTAATTTCCAACCCCACTAACGCTATATTTGCTATCTGTAACTTCAATAACTGCAGTCATTCCATTACCAAAATCATAGGTATCACTCTTAGATCCTTTTGATTGTGTATCAGATGGAAGATATAGTTCATGTCCATTTACTCTGACTTGATTTAATATCCAACCATGTCGAGGAACAGCAGATGGTTCAGAAGACCAAAATTCCAATGTATATGATTGCCCCTTTACAACTGAATTTGCCTGTTCCCCTGATATGCTGCCATTCATCAAGAAGTTCTCATCATATGTCACATTATATTCAACAGCCTCTTTAGTTATAATTTCAATATTTAAATCTTCCTTAATATTATCACTTGATATAGTTAAGGTGTTTTTATTTAACTGACTTGTATAATCATTGCCGTTAACTAACACTTGGCTGATTATATATTCAGTATTTAATAAATTCAATGTAAAAGATAAATTTTCTCCTTCTTCGAGCTTTTCTGGTCCTTCAACTGAGACTGTTTCATCATGACTATAAGTAACATTATAAGAATTTACATGAATTTTAAATTCTATAGTAATCTGGTTTACGCTGTCATCATCAAAAATTGTTGCATTTATGCCATCCGTACTATAATACCATAGCGTTTCTTGAGTTTCAGGATCAGTATATGTTCCAATAGAAGTTATTTCTGTATTTCCAACTTTTACGTTTGCAAAATCATATCCTTCTATTGGTGAAGTAATAGTTTCAGCATTTAAATTTCCAATTGGAAGTTCAAATAACTCTGAATATCCCTCAATTCCTATGACTGTAGCATATAATTTATCCAGTTGTTTTGTTGATACAGCAGTATTTGTATTGTATGGATTCACTTTTTGAATATTTGTAGCATAAATAGGCAAAACGCTCTGTGTTATCAAAGACCCAACAACCAGTACTGATGCTGTAATTTTCTTTTTCATTTTCCTCTCTCCTTCCAATGTTTATTTTTTTTACTTTTTCATTTGAAATACTATGCATAATTACAGGAACTCTTTTTTACGTCGAAACGAATTCTTTGTACCATTTCAGATGCACTTTTAAAAAAAGAAGGTTTTCTTTCTGCCATCCAGTTCATTTCTCCTTGCCATGTATTATGCTGCTTGTACATAACTTTAATAATGAAAATATTTTGTTTTTTCCCACGGCATGTCAAAGAAACGATTAAACGCTCTTTAAAATTATCCTGATTCAATTCTACATACTCAATATTTCTTTTTACATATCTGTTTTCAACATCTAATCTTGTTAATTTCGCATCTTCTTTAGGAATATTCACCTCCTGCATTATTTGATCCATGATTTGAACCATTTCCGTTAAATTATCAAATGTAATTTTTTCCAATAACACTGGACTATGCAAATCTCCACTAATCCTGTTATCGTTAAATCGTAGATTGATAGCAAAATACATGTATTTATGAATAAAAGACACTTATCTTCACCACCTGTCTTGAATTTAATTTTCAAATCCAAAAATTTATGATAATTTTCAATATTTAATAATCTGTGATATTGGCATCAATTTTTTTTACTGACCTATTTTCGAGTGGTATTCAATGCGATGATAACATATGGTAATAAGAATTATTTATTATTCATCTTTTCTTATTTTTCCATTATCCTGATTCATCCTAAGCTAATCGGAACAGATTAGATATCTAGAAGCATCTAGCCACATATTCATTTTCACCCCCAAAAGATACAATTTTTAAATACATTCATGGGAGAAAAAGCAGACTTTTTCTCCTTTCTGATATATCATAGGTATAGAAGTATTTGGCAGCGTTTTGTAGTAATTTGTAGCATTATGTACGTGTGAGAAAAAGTCTACCTTTTTACCCAATAATTGACATTTTTTTACTTTTATTAAGATAGTTTATTCTATATTTCTGGTTTCATTTATCCATTTTGAAAACGTATGATGGCTAACTCCTGTCCTTCTAGAAGCTTCTCTTAGACTGATTTTCTCTTCTTTCCATAAAATATAAACTTCATCAAAATTATTTGGTTTCTCTTTCTGAGGTCGTCCAAAAGACACACCATTTTTCATAGCTATTTTTATTCCTTCAGCCTGTCTTTGTTTGGTATTTTCTCTCTCAATCTGTGCCACATATGAGAGTATCTGAAGAACCAAATCTGCTATAAATTTTCCTGTGACACCATTAACTCTATTTCTTGTATCTAATAAAGGAAAATCCAGAACGATAATATCTACATTCTTATTTCTTGTTAAATTACGCCATTCATCCAATATTTCATCATAATTTCGTCCAAGACGATCTATTGACTTGATATAGAGTTCATCTCCTTCCTTCAATTTTCTTACAAGCTTTTTATAATTCTTTCGATTAAAATCCTTTCATGACTGTTTATCAATATACATCTGCTTTTTGGTTATACCAATGGAAAGCATCGCTTCCACTTGTCTTGCAATATTCTGGTCTTTAGATGAGACACGTATGTATGCATATTCTGCCATATTAAAATCCTCCTATTACTATAAATTTCGAGGAACATTATACTAAAGACAAAAAATCCATTGCTCATGTTAGTAAAAAAATAAAAAAACACTAAAATCCATAAGATTCCTCTTATAAATTCTAGTGTCATTTACTTTCTAACTTTATTTATCTTTTTAAAGTTGATTGGCTGCATCCAATAACTCCTGAACATTAAAATGTGTATATACTCTTTCTGTCAAAGTCATTGCACCTGAATGCCCAACAATCTTTTTTATAATCGTCTGTGATATATTCTTTTCAGCCATCATAGAGATAAATGTATGTCTGCAACAGTGAGGCGTCAAATCTATATCCAATTTTTCGATGAACGGATTATAGTAAATATAGCGATATTCCATATACTTGATATGCTGACCTCTATGATCAAATATTAAATATTCTGACCTGTTGCTTTCATCATAATACCATTCCTTAAAGAAAGGCATGATTTTATCACAAATCGGAACCTCTCTGATTCCATTTTCAGTCTTGCTCTGCACAACTTCAAAATAATTTTCGTCTATATGTACATGTTCCTTTTTAAGGTTTAATAATTCGCCGACACGCACACCCGTATAAAGAAGCATAAGAACAGTCATATCTCCTTTATTTTCAACTTTTTCCCATGCTTCTGCCACTTTTTCCTTACTGAAACGTTCACGCTTCATCTTATTTGGATTTCTTTTCTTATACCTTAATATATCTACCCAGACAGCAAAATTTTTATCTACAATATCATGCATATATGCAAATTCAAACATCTGCTTATATAAAACTTTCAAAATTTTTAAGGTTGGATAGTTTTTCCCACAGCTGTCAACAACATTCTGCAAATCACTTAGATGTATTTTTGAAATCTTCTTTTTATGCAATGGTGCGGAAAGCTTAAAGGCATATTCATATGTTTCTACTGATCTCTGTCCTACATATTGAAATTTCCCACTGGACCATCTCTCATATAACTCAGCAAAGGTAATGTTCTGGTTCTTATAGAATTCCTTCTTTGAATTGTATTCTTCCAATGCTGCTAATGCTTCTCCATATGTTTCATAGTAGCCAAGAGATGGGCGGGAAACTCTTACCCTGTTCTCTTTCTTATCATATATCAGGACCTCCGGTGCTCTAACATTATATTTTTTACGTACTTTCTTTTTAGATTTTGAAATAGAGCCATAACCGTTTGGCAACTTCATAATATTTCACCCTTTCTGTTTCTATGCTTATTATGTCGTGCTTTAGGTTATTTGTCAGTGGTCTTTTCATCAGGAATTGGATTATAATAGCCGATTTCTTCCCATACTTTTCTATCGGAACAGTAGTAACTGTAATTACACTTTCCTTCTATCTTCATTGCCACACCAAATTTAAGTACACCCATCTGAATTCCTAATCTAATGAATTTCGGATCTTTGTGCATTGCTTTTGCTATTTCGCTGATAGGAACATTTCTTCCCGTAAATTGTGGAAGTTCTTCCTTCGCCTTGTCTTTCTTCTGATTCAAGTTCACTCCATTCTTCCAGCTTATTGACTTCTCTTAGCATTGCTTCTACTTCGTAATGTGTATAGATGCGTTCTGTAACAGCCATGTTTGTACTATGGCCCACTATTTTCTTGATCATGACAGGATCTACTTCTGCTTCACTCATCAATGAAACAAATGTATGCCTGCACCAGTGCGGTGTATAAATCTGTTCCAGATCTTCTACCAAAGGCTTAAAGTAACTGTCGTAATAGTTTCTGTATTGGAACTTCTTTCCACCTTCCGTACTGAACAGGTATTCAGACATCTCATAACGATAGTACCATTCATATACAAAAGGAAATATAACATCCGCAACAGGAATTCTACGAATGCTATTATCATTCTTTCCCTCAACAATATCAATATACTGTTCATCCAGATTAACATTTTCTTTTTTTATATTCAGCATCTCACTCACTCTTACACCTGTATAAATCATGAAAATAATCATCTGATAATAAGGAAGTGAGCTTTTCATCCAGAATATCTTGATATCTTTCTTGCTGATCTTTTCTCTTTTATAGCTTGGAATTCTCTTTGCCGTGTACTGTCGTATGCTGATTCCCTTTGCATAGTTCTTTAGACAAAGATCATTCTTGATGGCATAGTCATACATCTGTGTCAGCAGCAGCTTGACCTTTCTTAAAGTCGGATAATTCTTGCCGCTGTGATCAATCAGTTCTTGCAGCATTGCCAGATCAATATTTGCAAAAATCTCATGATGAAGTGGCTTGCATATTTTATAAGCATTTTCGTGTGCATTTTGAAATGAATCTGAAATAGTCGGAAACTTAAACTTCCTGAATTCCTGATAGACCATTTCAAAAGTCATTCCTGAATAAAATTTGCCTTCCGTTATGTATTTATTCAGCATGATGATGCCTTCCTTTTTTGTTTTCGTATAACCGATAATCTTATAGCAGGCTTCCTTCTTTCCTGTTTTTTCATTCTTTCTTGTGCCATCCCTGACTCTTACCATATAAGGCATATTCCTGTTTCCTGACATTTTGGAAACTGTACCTTTTCCTTTTTCTCTTCTCACGACATACATCTCCTCATAAACATTATGTCGTGCATTTTCATAAATGTCAGTATCTGTTTTTTATCTATCTCTGCCTCTTTCCTTATGATAACTGATCATGTTGATTTTCCTGTTTCCATTGATGAGAACATCCATCTGTGGCAGAAGTTCCATATATACATCAGCGTTTTGAAACTTACCGAAAATCTTGCCATCAAAAGATATTCTTTCAACATAGAACAGATCATTTATATATCTTTGCATATTTCTATCTGCTGAGTCCGTCAGCCTGACAATATCTCCGGGATGAACTAAATTGAACAGCTTTTTTAGATTATTCTTATCAAGGTCATCAAATACCTTATGATTTGGTTTCCTTTGTATAATTCGGCTCTTTTTGTAAAATACTTTTCCAGGCCTCATATAAGAATATAACATCTGTTTTTGCCAGTCTATTTCTGATGACTCCCTTTCTCCTGCATATGTCATTATGGAACCATTAAAGTATCTTTTCATCCTGCACTTTCCCCTTTCTGCTAATCCTTTCCTTCATTTTATTGAATGTATCCTTATCTTCCTCAATGAGAATCATATCTCGATTAGATTCCAGTGCAGCTTCGCCGGCAACTCCTGAACCTGCAAACTGATCAAGACCTAATTCCTGTTCAACAGATATCAGGTCAATAATTTCCTTTAAAAGATCAAGAGGTTTCTCAGCCTGATGAATGCGTTCCTTTTTGCTGGGTGCAGGATATTCAAAAGAGGGTGGCAGCATTCTCTTTGCACCGCTCATTCTATATTCTTTAGATGGATCTGATTTTTCCTTCTTGGCATCACGTCTAAGCTCTCTTGCCTTTCCTTTGCTGAAGAATACAATATTCTCTCTATCCTTGACCTTTCTTCCTGTATTCCTTCCCGCACCCTTTATCCATGGCACCTGTGCATAAAATCGGAATCCTGCTGATATTGCCATTTCTTCAATCTGATTCAGATACACCCTGTTTTCCTCATTTTTATCCGGCAGGAACTCTACCAGAAAGCATCCCGGTTTAAGAACTCTCTTCTTTTCCTGAAAATCTTTGACATCATATCTAAAGCATTTATATTCTGCAAAGTTTCTATTTCCGCCTTTATTGCTTTTAAGATCATATGGGTGATCTGTAATGATGAAGTCTATTGAGTTATCATCAATATAGGATAAATCACGTCCATTGCCTTCAATCAGAAGGCATGTTGACTGATTCCTTGTAACACTATATACACCTTTTGAAAGACGCTGAAAGAGTCCTTTATCAATACCCTCATATATGCGTGCTCTAATGCTTGGCAGCTTTACTTCCTTTTTCATGAGGTTTAGAACTGCATCCTCTGCTTCCTTCAGTGTAAAATCCTCTGAATCAGCGAAATAATCATATAGGCTCAACTGAATTCCTTGTTCTTTCTGTACCATCACAATCCTTTCTTCCTAAACAAACAAGACCGACTATTCAGCCGGTCACATTATTTTACTGCTTCTTTAAATTTTCCTGTAGGTTTAAATATTGGTTTTCTTTTTGGAGATATAATGATTCTCTCACCCGTTGCAGGATTGATACCATTTCTTTCAGGTCTTTCTTTTACTTCAAATTTACCAAATCCGCTAATGCTTACAATGCCACCATTTTCTACACACTCTCTGATTGTATCAAAAATAGTATCCACTATCTCATCTGCTTCACGTTTCAGCATGCCATGTTTTTCTGCCACCAATATAGTTAAATCTTTCTTTGTAATATGACTTATCATTTCAATCATCCTCCTTCACTAATAATATAACGTGCTTTCATCACATTCACAACGGCTTATTTTCGTATTTTTTAGATGATTCTTTCTTCATTGCTTATTGATTTCAATCTACTTTTTCTATCTATCAGTTTCCTAGCTGTTTTCGTTACATCTTCCCATCTTACATACTGATTTTGTCCACCTTGCCAGTCCATGGAATGTTTCATAGTTCTTATAAGAACATGATCATACCATTCATTTCTAAAGAAGCGAACATCTGATATTGAAATGTAAATATACTCATTGTCTGAATTTAATACAGCAGAGAATTCATAATGATTTATTGAAGCTGTACAGTTCCATATTGTTCTCTCTGCACATTCTTTTTAGATCATTCCTCATCTGTCTTTGAAACTGAAGATAGTCATTGCCTGTTTCAGAACCACTCGAAAATTCATGATTCAGCCATCTGTTATAATCCATCATTGTTATTAAAATTCCCTTTCCTCATGAACTCTGCCATTCTTTTTCATCTGTGTTCTGACATGAAGTCTTTCCAGCAATTCCGGATAGTAGATATAAGCGGGTGAGGTGATCCAAGAATTTCCAGCATCCAGGAACTCACGCGAATGACTGTTTAAGTCAAGACTATTCCCAACAATCACCAGCCCTGCCTGTCCATGAAGCGACATCTGCACATATGCTGACATTGCCATCATCCAGTCAATATCCTGAGCATAAAAAATGAAATCCTTCATATTCAGGTTTTTATCCTTTATGACATTGCCTGCTGCTATCATCATGCCACCTGTTCCACAGCATGGATCACAGATGGATATTAGATTATTTCCCATCTTTCTATCTAATGACAAATCACTAAGATTTATTTCTGCCATCATATGACTTACATGATATGGAGTCATGAACTGGCCAAAATTTTTATCAAATATTCCTAGATCAGCATATATCTCTGCCAAAAAGTCCTGATTTCTATTCAGTTCCAAAGATTCAATCATAAGATTCAGCATATGCTTCAGTTCATCATTATTCATGCGTGAATTCTTAATCTTCATGTCAATCTGTTTCGCTCTTTCCTTATCAGTCTTTAATGAACATGCTGGATTCAAGATAGAAAGAGCATAGGCAATAAATCCTTCACATGTCTCTCTTCGTCCGGCATTCATGGAGTGTTTGTTTATCATGGACAGAAATTCTTTTTGCTGATTATCCATCATCGCTGTCTGCTTTCTCTGTTCTTTAATTTTGAAATTATATCAGGTCTTTTCTTATAAGGAATATACTTTCCTTCATGAAATTCAGGCTGCAATTCTTTATAATCCGATTTAGGTTTTACATCTGTAATTTCCAGAGAAGAACTATCCTTTGCCCAGGAACCAACCAATTCATGATTATGAGCATAATAATCTCCTCCACCCTGTCCATTGCCTAACGCCAGCATCAAAGAGAGAGGTGCTATCGTTGCGGATAAAATCTTACCATTTTCTTCCCAGCTTCCCATGTTTTCCTTGTAAGGGCAATGATCATTATCGATATATTCCTTAGCTGCATGATTCACAATATATCGATATTTTTTCAGACCTTCGCGAACTGGCAATTTCTTGAATTCACTAAAAACTCTGTCAAAGATAGAATCTCTTTCTGTATCAATGTTCAACTTATCTTCTATTTCTTTTAACAGTTCAGTATATCTACAGTCTGCACCGCTGCCTGCATAATCGCCTATCACATAGATATGATCACCCTTCCAGTCCATAGCCATGTGATTTTCCATTTCCAGTATCAGATCGTTATAGTTATATGACCATTCCATAAGTTTCACAAAATCAGGACTAATCATATATTCCTTTTTATCAATATTTGCAACAAGATAATATTGACCCATTCATTCCTCCTCTGTTAGATGTTCAAATTTGAACATCATCTTTCTCTTTCTAATTCTGTCATTCTTTTCTTCATCTTAGGTGTACCTTTACTGTCATAAAATGTTTTTCCTTTGAATGACATGCTTTCTATATGTGAAAACTCAAAATCACTTCTGTATCCGCTTCTATGATTTTCGACAAACTCCCTGACAGGTTCAAATGCCTTTCCAAAATTGAAACTATCCATAAGTGTAGGATCAGACATTTCGCGAATCAGCTTTTCTCTATCATATTTAAATGTCATTCTGTCGTTATCATATTCAATTGTAACAGATACATTTTTAGCATTGATATCTGACAGCGACATGATCATTTTTCGTCTTTTATAGAACTGATCATATTCATGGTTTCGATTCTGTATAATTTCATCCATTACGTCCAATGTCCTAAATGCCCTATATACTTTTCTTGAAAGATATTTAAATATTTTATCATTATGAAAAGCCTCTTCCGCCTTTTCAGCAACGATTTTATTCATATCATAAAACGAAGAAATAATATCATCGTCACTTAATGTCATTTCAGATTTCACAAGATCAAAAAAATAATCATCTTCGTCATGCATGTAATCAAGCAATGTCTTTTCATCCATTTTGTTATGAAAATCAGGCTCTTTCATAAACATACGCAATGCTTTTCTTCTGGCAATCGTATTCATATGTTCATAGTCCTCACCTTTGATACGATGACTGACAAGATCATGGCGTCTATCAAAAATCAGATTCTTCAATTGTTCATTGACCCTTTTTTCAATATCTGCTTCTATGCCTTCAATACCATTTGCCTTCAATGTAAACTCCTCTTGAATCCTCTTATAGTTATGCATCCCATAATAGTTGCAATATAAAACATTTTCTTTCATATCTACCAGCCCGACAAATTCCTTCTCTTTTCTTAGCATGAGCCCGCTATTTTCAAATATATGCAGAGTATAGAAGCGATCATCAATATATCTTTTCATCAGATAGTCCGATTGCTGTCTGGAATATCTGTTGCGAATGATTCCATATGTAAAGTCATCCATCATAAAATGAAGCAGCTGCTCTTCACGATTGCCAAAAACATTTCTATAATCAATTGTATTTTCCAACATCAATCACCCCTAATGTCTTCTGGTAGGCAAAAGCAATTGAATATGGCTTTCATCCTGACTGTCCGTAAGAATGAACGGCTTCAAATCCTCATTGAAATGAAGAACACATACTTGTGTATCAAAAGCCTTTAATGCTTCTATCATATACTGCTGATTGCATGAAAAATGGACTTTTCTACTTCCTGATACATTCTCATAGGAAACAGATTCTATAGATGAACCTATTTCTTTGGATTCTGTTGTCAGAACAATCTCATCATTAAGCAGATCAAAGGTAACAATTGTAATGCCATCATCACGACAAAAGGATGTTCTATCCAAAGCTTCCAGAAGTGCCATGCGATTGAAATAAATTTCTGTATCAAAACGCTTTGGTATCAGAAGTTCCGTATCAGGAAATACGCCATCCAATAGAACACTTTGAATGATGATATTGTCGTTTGCCATCAATGCCTTGTGCTCATCAAAATAGACATACAGTTCCTCGTCTTCATTAAACAAGGCTGTCTGCATACCCAGCATTTTCTTTGGAATCGTAATGCATATCTCGCTACTGCTGATAACCGATCTGGCAACCTGAGACAATCGATAAGAATCTGTTCCAGTTATGATGCACTTATCTTGATTAACCTTGAAGTTCAGTCCGCCAAGGACAGGTCGCGTCTGCTGGTCATTGGCTGAAAAAATTGTCTTATTTATTGCTTCTGTCAGCATTCTGGAATATATCTGGAATCTTGTCTTTGGATAATCAAAACTGATATGTGGAAATGCCTCACTATCAATAGTGACAAGCTTCATCTCCGCCTTGTCGCTTTTGAGCTTCAGCTGATTATTTTCCTGACGTATCCATATGACTGTATCATTCGCCTTTTTGACAATATCATAAAAAAGCCTTCCATCAATGGCGCAGCTTCCTGTTTCGTAAACGGTAATCTCATCTTGAATGAACTCTCTCATGCTGACTGTACCATCCGTTACCGTTACAATGATTCCATTCTCTCTGACTTCCAGTAAGATGGAATGATATATGGGCAGAATGACTGTCACTGAAAACAGCCTTGATATATGCCCCATTACAGTATTGATCTGTTTCTTCGTAATTTTGAAATTCAATTATTCCTCCTCGTCTTTACTCGAAATAGAGCTGATCTATTTCTATATTTCTTGTTGTCTGGGAATTGCTCAGCTGTAGAATATAATACTTCACTTCTTCATTTCTGCTGAAAATCAATTCATAGTGACTGTTGCACTTTTCCTCAGGACATGCCGTTTTCTGTACATCGGCAGCTATCTTTCTTTGATCCTGATCGTACAATCCTATTTGCACCATTTCTTCTCCATCATTAACTTCTTCAACGATGATATGGCATCCCTGATCATCTGCATATATCTTGTCTATCGGCAGGATTGTACTTGTTCCCATATCAAGCTGAACATTCAGATTCCTGTTATGAATGGTCTGCCTGACATTATGCTGCATATAAAAGTAAATCCCACCTGTCAAAAACAGGAGTGTCAGAATGCCTATCATAAGAATAATCAGAAGCTTTTTCATTCTGCCTGAAAAATAGAGTTTTCGTTTCTGTTTAAGCATTTTAGCTTCGGAAAGCATAATCATATGTCTTTCATAATCTGATTTCAGATTTTTATAGAGAATAACATATGCACGATTACCTGCTTTTTCATCCCTGATCAATTTTTGCAGCTTTGAGATTTCTGTATACTCCTCATATGCTATAACAATGTCAGCTTTCCTGTGCAGCAGTTCAAAAACCTTTATCAGAAAGGCAACTTCATTGGCATCTGTAAAAGAAGAATAATCAAGAATCAGGCTTCTGACATTATCTAGATGATTGACACTGTTCAGATATCTGATATCACTGCAAGTCAGCACATTTTCTAAAGTGCTTCTGATTTCTGTATAATAATTTTCTTTTTCCTCACTGCATATAATGATTGTCAGTGGTTCATCAATCTTACTCACAGGCTGTATCATTTGTTCATATTCATCTTCCTTTTCAGAATGTGCTGTATAGATATCTTTCTTTGTATCTCTCTTTCTTAGAAGCTCGTCAATTTTAGTTTTATCAACCGCTATCTCAATCACTCCTTTTCCCTAATTAAAATATCTTTCATCAGTGTGCTTTTCTTCGACATCAATTGTAAAGGTATCTTCTCCAACAACCTTCACTGAATCAACGGAGTCATCAGCATCCAGCATCACTGCTATAAAATCCAGTACATTCTTATCACTCCCTGGCAGGATTGCTAGACCATCATTTTTGTATATGACTTCCAGATAGTAATCAAGACCGTATGATAACTGGATTTCCTGATATCTTCTTTCCTGTATCGCCATGCCAAGCATATATTTTGCCAGCAGGGACAATGCTCTTCCTTTGGAAAAATTCTTAAAGCCTACTGCTCTCACACATTTCTCAGCCTCCTTTTCGACAGCAGATAAATATTCCTTACCAACTGTTATCTCCATACCTCTGCAATGATCATTCATCTGTTTCATCACTATCATTCCGACATAGACATGATTCAACATTAGATCTGCTTCCAGTTCCTTATCGGTTTCCTTTAAATTCATAAGTTCAATTTTTCCTATTTTTGCCATATCATTTCTGAAGCTCAAGGCTTCTTTTTCTCTCCTTTCTTTTTACCTTTTTTCTGCATATATCTCGCAGATTTCTGTAATCCAACACAATCTCCTGTTCGTTTCGGTCGTTAAAAAAGGCAAAGACATCTTCTTTATGTATCTTCGCCTGATATACGTATCCATGTTCACTGAATCGGGTTGCAAACCATTCAGCTGTCTTTTTGTCAAGTGTCCATGAAAGAGCTTCATGCTGATTATCTTTTTGCCCTGTTCCTCTATATACAGTAAGAATATCCTGAAATGAACCATACATTTCAAGATCCTCTTCGCTCATTAAATATCGAGGATCAGCCTTTTTGAACAGTTTCAGTAACTGGCTTTTCTTTAGATTTGCATCAGCATTGGGAAATTCACAGCTTATCCATGCCTGATGCAGATAAAGAGATAGATCTTTTTTTGATACATGATCTTTTGTAAATCTCAGAAAAGCCATAAAGTAGGTATCGCATAAAACGGACATGAATCCTGTATAGCTATCAGTATTATCTATTCTTTTGAGAATAGTCTGACGAAAATAATCCAACGTATCTGCATCATCTACAATGCTGTTCAAATTTCCATTTTCATCAATAATAAATTCTGATTTAGCATATGGATGATAGATAAACGGTCTTCCAAGCGGATGATTCGTTTCAACATCCATATACAGAAAATGCTTTGCGATTTCTCTGCAGTAGCCCATATCCGTTCTATCTGCTTCTTTCATCCACAGTTTTCTCCTTCCTGCTATCCTTTATCAGATGATTATAATAATCCTCATCTTCCTGCAGTTCATTCAAATAGGCTTCCGGACTCTGCCAGTCCACAGTACTGAACACTTCATCAGCAACCTTTTCATACCCACAAATATTCATAAAGTCACGATAACAATACGGATCATCGCTCAATTCGGGAATATAGCAGACTTCATCAGAATGATTCAGATATGCCCACATATTCTTATAGACAAAACCCTGCTCAGTTGTTCCTCGTTCATAAATCGGTTCCCCATATTTATCTATACCTGTTATGTCGCCAATTGTAAGCATTTCATCAAGTGCTCTTTTCATTTCTTTTGTATATAATCCCTGATAAACAAGTGTTTCTCTTTGATCCATTCCTCTTTTGATTATAAGGATTTCATCTTTTCCCAGTTCAAGAGGAACGTTTCTGCCATAAACCTGAAAGATGTTTCCGTTTGATAAGATTGTATCAACAATCAGCCTTTTTTTCTCAAGCATGGTATTTATCTTATTGAATTTAACATTATCCATTTTTCATCACCTTCTATATCTTCTTATTCATTCGTATGTTCAGCAGCGGTTTAGGAATTTCAAATTCATTCCTGATATCAGGAATATATGGTATAAGTGCTTCATCATGTCTTTCCGGTTCTTCCAGATAATAATCCAAAAGATCATAGAAATCATACTCGCTACAGTCCGGCAGTGTTGTCAGCATAGGATTCATGCGCATGCGTATAACGACAGCTTTTCCATCCTCCAGCTTCATCAGTTCATTGGCATTTAGAAGCGGTCTTGCCATAAGGGAACGACTGACATTTCCATGTGGCATGATGAATACCGACTCCCCGGTCTGTTCGCTCACGCTTTCCGTTTCAATCGTCCTGCTTCCAATCTTATCTGAAATTTCCTTAGCTGTTTCAAGATTCTGAGTAGAGATATAAATCATAAGATTGCAGTTTGCTTTGATTGTCTGTGTTACCTCTTTGCCATAAATTTCTTCCAGCTGCCCAAAATCCTGAAGGTAAAGATGCCACTGCTGATTTCGTCCACGAGAGATGGAAAGCTTCTTGGGAAGGTCATTCAGCTTACCCGTTGAAGCTGTTTCATCCCAGAAATAATGAAATTTTCTAGGAAGCCTTCCGCCTGTTTTATTGGCTTCAAATGACAGCACACGATAGATTTCATCTATAAAAAGTCGTGCCAATGAATCCATGCTTGATTTCTCATCAGGATTAATCAAGAAGATAGCAGTCGGTCTGGAAGAAAACTTTGTAATGTCAAATGAAGATCGTGAGGTCTGTTTAGCAACCAGTGAAGATGAAAACATACCAAGAGTAGCTGAAGCTGATACATAAAAGCTCATTCGAGTCCTATCTGTAGCCAATGCTGCCGGTCCAAAAGCTGTCCTTGCAACATTGCCCACTGGAAGATTATTGAAGAAATCATTTAACGCTACATGATCATCTTCATCCGGCTGTCCTAGTGTGTTCAGAATCTGATAGCAGGTATATAGATTCTTCTGGCTGTCATCACAGTCTGCACCTGCAACTGCAAGTATAAGTGCTGCAATGATTGCTCTCTCTCCATCTGTCCATAATTTTTCTGACATTTTAGACTCCGGACAGAGTGCTGCTGCGATATCTTTCGCATACATATCTGCCTCATCAGTTTTATTTTCCTTTAGGCATCGAACAACTGAAGTCATTGGGTTCCACTGATCACCGGTCCACTGTTTTCTGAGGTCAAGCAGATAGACATCATATCCCTGCTTTACCAGATAGTTTCTCATCATCTTGTACAATTCCTTTTTAGGATCATTGACGAAGAATGACTCCTTGTTGATATCAAGCTTTAATCTGACTCTTATCTTTCCTTCTGATGAACAGCACAAAATGCTTTCATCCATCAGCTGTGCATTTCCATCGAAGGAATATCTAACGTTAATATCCTCAAGATCTCGTATGTCAAAATAGCTGTTCAGATCTATCTGCTTCCCTTTTTCAATTACGATTTTCTTAGGATAAGCCAGATGAAAAATCTTATATAACTTCTTTAGTTTTCTCTGTTTCCACTGCATCAGACAGTACAGAACATCAAAGTTTCCAATCCGGAACGTTTCAATGATTTGCATTCTTTCGAGATGCTTTGTATATTTCCGACTGGAAAGCACTTTAATTCTTAGCACCTTTACTTCACTGGAAACTGCCTGCGAAGCTATCATGATTGATGGAATAAGAGTCTTCCTTGTCTTTCCCGATGACGTCGTTCCGATGATGATGGAATGAATACACTGCATTTCATACCAAATTGTCTGTCCGAGCTTCTTTACAACCATACCTCCCGGACTTTTCTTTCCGCCTCGCATTCCCAGACGATAAAGCGATCTCTTATTGAATATTCTGCTGATTTCATGATCAGATGCCCATTTAGCACTTCCATGCTCATCCCTGTTCTGCAAAAAGCCTAGTCTTCTGGTCATCAGCATAAAGATCATTGCATCCATACAAAAACATACAACTAGATATTTTGTTTCTGAAAATAACTTGACATATAGATATAACGGATTCAGATAATCATAGAACGAATGGATGGAAAAAGTAAAACAGTCAAAAAGATAGACCGTTATCATAGGTCCAATGAATAAAAGCAGTACAGCTAGCGATAATGCTGTTCCAGCATATCTTTTCAAATTCCACGTCCTTCCTTCAATCTGTTTGATATTTCAGCATCCCTATCAAGTCGGATTTTTCTGGATTCCTTTGCCATCTTCTCCAGCTGAGAAGCTGATACTTCACATATCTGTCCATTATCCTTCCCATACATTACTGCAACTTTCTCAATGTCATAAAAGTCCTTGTACTCCTTAAGAAATACCTTAAAGTTCTCATTTATATCAAAGGTCAAAATTCCATCGCCTTTCGTGATGGTTTGCAGATTCTCATTCATCAGTTCCAGAATATTAAAGGAATGATTCAAGAAATAGGTCATTGTTTCTCTCTGTGAAATCAATGTTGCATATTTTTCCATGCAGACGTCCTCCAGAATTCGATGAAATGAAACTCTATCAAGATGAAACTGATCTATATGGTATGCTTCAGAAACAGCTTCTAACAGATATCCATTCAATGCCAGTTTTCTTAATCGTTTCTCATCACGAAGTGCATCATCAATATACGATTCCAGATAACCTGATTCTAGCAGACGGCTCTCTTTTATTTTTCCTGCTTCGCTCAAAAAAACATCAATCTGTTCATCCTTATCCATTTTTGAAAATCCATAAAGATGCAGCAGATAGTCTTCAAAGTTTTTTTCACTTTCAAATCCTTCTACAAGTTCTCTTCTGTCAAGCTCACTGATATTCGCTACCTTTTTCACAAAGCCAGTATCATGGACTTCGCCCATCAAATCAAGATGAAATTCCAGATGCTTCATGTCCGGTGTCAGAAATGTTTTGATTTCTTCATCGTCTAATCCCAAAGAAATACCTTTGACGATAGTATTGAATTGATCTGGCTCATCCGTTACTTCAAGTATCATATGAACTTCTTTTGGAAGAATTCCCTCTGTCAGTGCATGTATCATTGCAGGATAAAGCTTTGAATAACAGTCAAAAGAACTGATTTCTTCAAAAGGAATCTCCATCATGCAGGCACTGCGTATAGCTTTCATTGATTCTGCCGGCTTTTCCCTATCGAATATATAGCCATAGTATTCATCAGTGTAGGAGTCCTGTTTCAGAAAAAGTCGAAGTTCTTCCATCTGATCCGCTTTATATACCTCAGGCTGAGCGTACAGGAGTATGTGTAATTCATCCATTCCATCTTCAAGACCTTTGTTGATTTCATTCAGAACTGCGACTTCCGTATCAGGATTACGAAACATTGCATACAGAGTTTTATTATCCTTATACGTAGCATTCTTAAAAAAACGGACAAATTCATCTATATGCTGACTGCTGTAATTTTCTGAAACAAGCTGTTTTAGCACCGTCATATTTATTCCGGATGCAATAGCATTTCTGATGGATTCACGCTGACCTTTATTGAATTTACGACCATGAATCAGATCGATATACATCCTGTTTTCTTCTATCTTTCTCAATTTCATTTATCCTCCTCTTTTTGGCATCCTATGATTAAGATAATGGATAACATAACGATTCAGTTTTTTTCTTCTGGTTTCACGATGTCTGCCACAGTATGAAAGAAGCTTAGCAATTCCTCTGCTGTTATAGCCAATGAAGTCAAGTGTAATCATTCCTGATTTGATTTCAATCAGAAGATTGAACATCAGTACATCAATGCACTCCATCCTCATAGATACAATGCGGATGGATGGGTCATTCAGATAAGAGAGAAACGTACTGTCAAGATTATATTCACTGTTCATCAGTCTGTTATTTATCATTTCCATACAGTCCAGCCCAAAATAATCATATACACGAAAATAGATGTTCTTTCGCATATCTTTTAAGGTCATCATGTATCTGACATCATGTATTTCTATGTTCCTCTTCATATTCTCTCTCCTCACGTTCCTTTTCCGTTTCTCTTATCATCATTCTCTGGTTTCTCTCTCGAATTCGCTGCATCTGACGAAGCTGCGACAGTTCATGTTTCATAGAGTAGAAAGAAAAACGCATCAGATCATATCCATGACATCTCACAAGATTTTTGTTTTCTCTGCGTATATCTTTTGCAGTTAGATACCTTGAAAATCGCATAACGGGCTGTTCACTGACACTCTGACGATACACTTTCAGCATTTTCAGTATGGAATTTCCCAGACTGGCATATAATCTTTTTTTCTGATTATCTAGATACTGCAATTGTCGTTCTCCGCTGCCATATAGTTCTTCATTGGAGCGGTAGACTTCCTTCAGCATATTGTCGTAAGTACGATAATCATCAGCTAGTCCCTTTTGCTTCAGCATGATTTTAATCATATGGTCAATTTCACCCAGATATGGTTCCAAAGCATGGGCATTATAGGACAGTCGTCCAGTTTTTGGCAGTATTTCATCCAGTTTCTGAAACTGATCAAAGAATTCCTTTGTCAGATGAAATTTTGGATTTACATATCTCTGCACTTCTATTGTCCTGAGCGTTCGATATGACTGAAGCTCTTTTAAAAGCTTGTCATCATTGATGATTTCTCTCATATGAAGAAGCACCTGTCTGGAAGCGTCTTCCTTTCCTTTCAGCAGTAAACTTCTGTCAACAGCTTCTCTGGCAATGGCAGCTCGTATCCTGCTGATGCTTCTTGAAGAAAACAGTGTATTGTCAATTGGATTTCTTTTATCATAAAAGTAGAAATGCACATGAGGATGATCCGTATTGACATGATAGAATCCACCCCATGCGACATCCTTCAATGGAATATTTTTCTCCTGTGCCATCTTCACAACCACTTTCCTTGTCAGTGCAGCAAAATCACGTTTATCCTTCAATCCAAAATCAGCAGCATCTTCCTTAGTAAAGGAAATGACACTCTGCCAGATATATGTCGGCTTATACTTTTGATATTCCTCCATGATATTTTCATAAGATTTATCACCCTGAAAATCAAAACAGCCGCTGCTTCCTTTACGATAGAAATAATATGAGAACATGTCATTTGCTTCATCATCTTTCATCATTGAAAGCTGGTTCTTATCGGCACGATCATCACGATCATAATATCCAATGCATTTATCGAAATCTGCAATTCCGGATAGCTTCTTATATTTCGTATTAAAAAACAAGGTACTCATTATGGCACCTCGCTAACGGCTTCTTTCTTCTTTAACTTTGTTTTTAGAATAGCGCTGAACTGCTTCCCTTGCACGACTGCCGATTTCCTCTAGTTCGTGTTCTATATCTATTTTCTGTGTATTCTCATATACAAGCCAGTCCGAAAATCCTATAGAATCATCTACGGTAAAATCAAGCGGATGAAATGTCATACGGTGCTTGATCAAATCATAATGATGATTGATTTCATATCCAGAGCCATAAGCTGCCATAGCCAGTCCGCCATCTGGACTGATTCCAATATCCATGCCATTTTTTATATCATACTGATTCATAATAAAATCCTGCATGGCATGAACATCAGCAAAAGCAAAATAGCTTGTTTCATGACGCTTGGCGATATCATATCGCTCTATCTTTGCGATAACTGATTTTTCAAATTCCGAAATATCGGATAATTTTTCTAACATTCCAATTATTTCTTTATTGTGAATCTTTTCTTCGGTTTCAGTGCATTCATGTACAGGCTTGGAATTCAATAATTTAAAACCGCTTCTTTCTAGAATTGAATCAATAGTTTCATTTTCATCCGGTTCAAACAGTTCTTTTTCAATATTTCTTTTCATATATTTTTTTGTTTCCAGACCATTCAGACCATAAAAATGAACTTCAGGGCTCTTAAATCTTTCATAGAATTTTGCTGCCTGATAATCACTGAGATCAGTAAAATCCTCCTCTGATAAGCCGCAGATAAAAAACGTTCCAGCTACAATATCATAGATATTTCCATCACGTGTTCTAAGTGCGCGATTCAAAGGAAGACCCTCCAGTTTTCCTTCATCATTGCATACAAGACCAACCATATCCTCAAATGGATAGGTACATTGAATACTTCCACCCACTATTTCTCTATATGTGCTTAAATCCTGCCTAATATGCTCATGTACGGTAAAGAAGCAAGCAACCGAAAACAATAGATAGACCGCCAGCACTACACTATTCCGAACCAAAGACCAAAAGATAAGCATTGTGGGAAAATCTAAACTTTTGGATTTTCCTACAATGCCGACTACGGCGGAATCCCTCCCACTCCTTATATATTTCTTTCTGTATACATTGAATTTGTATTTAGTAAAATGCAGACAACACCACGGATCGGCTTTTGGTTGGACAATTCCAACCAAACACCACAGCAGACAGCAGAAAACATTCTGAACGCTAGGAAGCCGGTATGATTGTTACATATAAGGGGAAGAAAAATTTCTTTTAGGTACTTGCTTTCCTAAAACTGATGTGATATAATAGCTTCATTCCAGAAAAGGAGTAAAAAATATGCGGCAAGGTATTCTTAAATAAAACTATAATCAAATAGTGGGAACAAAGGATTATGATAGCTCCTTTTGTAGGGGCTTAGTTTTTTGTACCCAATTTAAGAATACTTTTGCCTTATCAATTTTGACATATCCCCAAAAACAGCAATCACAAACAGGTGTATGCTGTATATGTGTATGTCCGCAACTTATAATCCCCAGTGGTAAAAGTATTTTACTGCTGGGGATTTTTATGCCCTTTGGGGCTGTAAAGGGAGGACAATCACATGAAAATAATCAATATTGGAATTCTTGCCCATGTAGACGCTGGAAAGACGACCTTGACGGAGAGCCTGCTATATGCCAGCGGAGCCATTTCAGAACCGGGGAGCGTCGAAAAAGGGACAACGAGGACGGACACCATGTTTTTGGAGCGGCAGCGTGGGATTACCATTCAAGCGGCAGTCACTTCCTTCCAGTGGCACAGATGTAAAGTTAACATTGTGGATACGCCCGGCCACATGGATTTTTTGGCGGAGGTGTACCGCTCTTTGGCTGTTTTAGATGGGGCCATCTTGGTGATCTCCGCTAAAGATGGCGTGCAGGCCCAGACCCGTATTCTGTTCCATGCCCTGCGGAAAATGAACATTCCCACCGTTATCTTTATCAACAAGATCGACCAGGCTGGCGTTGATTTGCAGAGCGTGGTTCAGTCTGTTCGGGATAAGCTCTCCGCCGATATTATCATCAAGCAGACGGTGTCGCTGTCCCCGGAAATAGTCCTGGAGGAAAATACCGACATAGAAGCATGGGATGCGGTCATCGAAAATAACGATGAATTATTGGAAAAGTATATCGCAGGAGAACCAATCAGCCGGGAAAAACTTGCGCGGGAGGAACAGCAGCGGGTTCAAGACGCCTCCCTGTTCCCAGTCTATCATGGCAGCGCCAAAAATGGCCTTGGCATTCAACCGTTGATGGAT